>Ga0302231_10000022_pt1 | contig 150019 bp, 141 predicted proteins | sample II_Palsa_N2_2_FD_193522 | JGI IMG/M metagenome (GOLD analysis project Ga0302231, IMG submission 193522) | Peat permafrost microbial communities from Stordalen Mire near Abisko, Sweden - II_Palsa_N2_2 | ecosystem: Environmental > Terrestrial > Soil > Palsa > Peat permafrost | place: Sweden...
AGAAACACGAATGCACCAACAGTATTCACAGCCAGATACCACACCGTACGAACGTTGGAGCGATTATTTGTAAGTGCTGAGTTCATTGAGCCTAACGCTGGAGTTAAGCGGCGGCGAAGCCGTCCGCCTTGAACGAGTAGTTAGAACTTACCTTACTACCCGGGTGTTTTTCATGCGCCGATAGTCCGCCGTATGACTTAAGAGGGGCGTAATGTGTTGCTCCTTAAGTCTTTCGTTGACAAAGGTAATAGCAGCTAATCGGATCGAGCGTGGCCACCAAGTTGGTGGCGAGAGAACAAATCGCTTGTTGCGCCCTAGTAGCAAGAGTGTGCCCATAGCACTGAATTGCGCAGATGCTATTTCAGCCCAGCGTATGCGCCAGCAGCCCAGCCTTGACTCGTAGGAGATGAACTCAAGCGTCAGGGTATACGACCCTGCACTGGCTGTAATGTAAAGACCAACGAACGCGAGAGAAGCAAACCCGACCGAAGACCAGTATTGAGACGCCCGAATCGCACCGACGCTGCAAACTAAAGAGAAAATTAGCGTGCCGTAGCCAACCCAGCGATAAGAACGCATGTCAATGTTGATTCGCGGCATATAGTTCTAACGCTGGAGTTAAGCGGCGGCGAAGCCGTCCGCCTTGAACGAGTTGTTAGCGCTCAGGACTGAACCTTTACTAGTGCAGAGATTTTAAGAGCGGCGTCACTTGCCTCGCCATGATAGAACCCTGCGGCGTCCTTGCGATAATTTTTGCGGAGGTAACGAGCGCAGCTCTGGTAGAAACTTTCTAGTGCTTTGTAGCTTTCCCGATGCTTCGCATAGGCGTCGGCCAAACTCTGCTTAGGGCGAACGAAGCTGGATGGGGAGACAAGTCCCATGTAGAGACGACCACGATGCATGCCGGTCGTATCGGTAAATGAAACCAGATACTCGATGCCTGGACCGTGAACAAAAAATCTCTCAGTCGGCGCATGCCAAGTAACCCAAGCGGGATTTTGAAATTGGCTCTGAGGAAATAGATCGGACTTAAAGATCTTCAGCCCTCGACAGTTTTTGAGGTCGTCGGCGTGTGTTTCAACGAGCGGGATATCTTGTGTCGGCCATCTTTCTGGTGCGAGATACGCGCCATGAGCGAAGAGGTAGTCATGGAAGGCACGTCGATCCTCGTCCGCCATGTAAAAGCTAATCTGCATGCTTTCGCCCGCTAACGCTGGAGTTAAGCGGCGGCGGAGCCGTCCGCCTTGAACGAAATGTTAGAAGGCAACTGCGGCGAGCTCATGGTGAAGTTGTTGAAGAAAGAGCCCGACGCATGTTTGGTCTGTGCGAAATTGAAACTTCAGAACTTGTGGCTGATCCGAGTGTACGTAAAGCTCCCCACTGATAACCATATGACCACCGGTACCAGCCTTGATGCGGATAAATTGAGGCTCGTACTCTGGTTTGAGTAATGCCTCGCCCGAAAGAGATTCGTAAAGTGCCGAGAGCGACAGCAAAAATTGTTTGACCGGGTATGACTCTACAAAAAAAGGATAGCTTGCCGAAAAGGGGCCTGCTTGTAGCTCTACGTGAAGTCTGTAGCCCGAGCCATCCTCGAATCGCTTAATAGAGCGAAAGGCCAAGAACTCGGAGGTGAATGAGGATGAGAGCAACGTGTCAGTCATTGCCTTCTAACGCTGGAGTTAAGCGGCGGCGAAGCCGTCCGCCTTGAACGAGTTGTTAGGTGCCCTGTGCATGCAACTCTGCCAGAACTTGCCCTGTTTTTGCTCTGATGTAGCGAGCGTGAAGCGGACCACTTTGAACTACAGCGACATCAATTTCTTCTTCGGGCGCTAGATTGGCCAACTGAGTTACCAATTGCCTGGTTGCATCTTTGACCGATTGAGCAGGGGACGTTACCCCTGACTCCTGCATTTTGAGGCGGACAGTCATGACACTGAGAAGCTCCTTGGCAGTCGTGCTCATCGTGACACCTAACGCTGGAGTTAAGCGGCGGCGGAGCCGTCCGCCTTGAACGAGTTGTTAGGCACCCAGCCTACTTGAGCTGCCCTGTGATTGCGGCAATTAATAGCGGGATACCGACGCACGCGATAAACACACCAATAGAGACAAGGCATTTATGGCGGTAGCGCAGACCTTCCTCTGTGAGCAAGCTAGGGCTTAATAGGACGTTGGCTGGATTCCACAACGTGCCGCGCCCCCAAAGCTCGACGGCGGGACGAACGCGACGAATGGCTTTGAAGCCGAAGATGATAATTGCAAACCAAGCCACAAAAGCCGCAAACAAGGCGGCCACAAAACCTACGAGAGCTACGTCAGCGAGAGCTTGCGACATAGGTTTGAACTTCCCTGCCTAACGCTAAGTAGATTTCAAAATGCATCCTAACCCCTGCAGCCTATCCTAGACCAGCGGATTGGAGGCGCGGTCCAGGCCTACAGAAATCAAAGACTTGGCCGCATTGTTGCCGCCTAATTCAGCCATCTAATCTCGCCATGTCGAAATCATGCATGAGAACGATGATGGCTTCAATCAGAGGTGCGCGGAGCGATGCAGGTGGCGGGGCCGGCGACGGCGAAGACAGGCCGCCTCGATTGCTGGATCAGGTGCGTGGTCGCATGCGTCGGCTCGGCATGGCCAAGCGCAGCGAAGAGATTTACGTTGCCTGGATACGGCGCTTTATTCTGAGCAACGACAAGCGCCATCCGTCGGAGATGGGCGCGGCGGAGGTCGAACGGTTTCTGACTGCATTGGCCGTGCATGGACAGGTATCGGCGTCGACGCAGAATCAGGCGCTTTCGGCGTTGCTGTTTCTCTATAAGCAGGTGTTGTCGATCGATCTGCCGTGGCTGGATGGGGTGGAGCGCGCGAAGAAACCGCAGCGCTTGCCGGTGGTGCTGAGCAAGGCGGAGGTGGATGCACTGCTGGGTGAGCTGCACGGCATCCACTGGCTGATGGGGAGCCTTTTGTACGGTACCGGTATGCGATTGATGGAGTGCGTGCGGCTCCGCGTGAAAGACATCGACTTCGAACATGGCGAAATCGTGATACGTCAGGGCAAGGGCGGCAAGGATCGCCGAACCATGCTGCCGCGCTCGCTGCGTCAGCCGTTGCAGGCACAGCTGGCGGAGGCGTCGAGGGTGCACGAGCGCGACAAGTCTGCCGGTTTTGGCCGCGTGTGGATGCCCGACGCCTTGGCGCGAAAATATCCGGCTGCGTCGCTGGAGTGGGGTTGGCAATATGTTTTTCCGGCGTCGGTGCGTTCGCTCGATCCGCGGGACGGCGTCGAGCGTCGGCATCATCTGGACGAATCATCGCTGCAGCGCGCGGTGAAAAGGGCGCGTGTCCGCGCAGCCGTCGTCAAGCCGGCGACCTGTCATACGTTGCGTCATTCGTTCGCCACACATCTGCTCGAGAGTGGTTATGACCTGCGCACGATCCAAGAGTTACTTGGTCACAAGGACGTCGCCACAACCCAGATCTATACGCATGTACTCAACCGCGGCGGGCAGGGCGTGCTGAGTCCGCTGGATCGTTGAGGCTTAGCGTGGCGGGCGCGCGCCGAGCACCACCAGTACTTCCTGTGCGCTGCGGATGCGTTCGGTGGCGCCCGGTAGGTCCAGCGTGATCTTCAACTTGTCCTGGCCGTCGAGTTTGTACACGCGCGGGAGGCGCTGGATCAGCTTGATGATGGTCAGCGGGTCGACCTCGGGGTTTTCGCGGAACACGATGCGGCCGCCGTTGGCGCCGAAGTCGAGTTTGCGAATGCCGAGCGGGGTGGCCATCAGCTTGATCGTGGCCACGGCGAACAGCTGCTTGGTCGGGTCGGGCAGCAGGCCGAAGCGATCGATCATTTCCACCTGCAGGTCGCGCAGCTCTTCTTCATTTCGCGCGCTGGCGATGCGCTTGTACAGGGTCAGGCGCGCGTGCACGTCGGGCAGGTAATCGTCGGGGATCAGCGCGGGCAGGTGCAGCTCGACTTCGGTTTCGTGTTCGCTGCTGAGATCGAAATCGGGCACCTTGCCGGACTTCAGCGCGCGCACGGCGCGATCGAGCAGTTCGGTGTACAGGCCGAAACCGATCTCCTGGATCTGGCCGGACTGCTCGTCGCCCAGCAGCTCGCCCGCACCGCGGATCTCCAGATCGTGCGTGGCCAATGTAAAGCCGGCGCCGAGTTCTTCCAGCGAGGCTAGCGCTTCGAGCCGCTTCTGCGCATCGGCGGTGATCGACTTGCGGTCGGGCACCACCAGGTACGCGTACGCGCGATGATGCGAACGACCCACGCGACCGCGCAGCTGATGCAGCTGCGCCAGGCCGAAGCGATCGGCGCGATTGATAATGATGGTGTTGGCGGTGGGGATGTCGATGCCGGTTTCGATGATGGTGGTGCACACCAGCACGTTGAACCGCTGGCGGTGGAAATCCGCCATCACGCCTTCCAGCTCGCGCTCCGGCATCTGACCGTGGGCGATGCGGATGCGCGCTTCGGGCACCAGCTCTTCGAGCTCGCGCACGGTGCGCTCGATGCTCTCGACCTCGTTGTGCAGAAAATACACCTGGCCGCCACGCGACAGCTCGCGCTGCAGCGCCTCGCGAATGGTCGCCGGGTCCCATGCCGCGATAAAGGTGCGCACGGCGGTGCGGTGGGCCGGCGGCGTGGCGATCAACGACAGATCGCGCAGCCCGGCCATAGCCATGTTCAAGGTGCGCGGAATCGGCGTGGCGGTCATGGTTAGCAGGTCGACTTCGGCGCGCAGCTTTTTCAGCTGCTCCTTCTGACGCACGCCGAAGCGCTGCTCCTCGTCGACGATGACCAGGCCGAGATTCTTGAACTTGATGTCCGGCTGCAGCAGCTTGTGGGTGCCGACGATCACGTCGATCTGGCCATCGGCCAGACGCTTTAGTGCGTCGTTCACTTCCTTGGTCGAACGGAAGCGCGACAGCACGTCGACGCGCACCGGCCAGTCGGCAAACCGGTCGGCAAAGTTGCGGTAATGCTGCTGCGCCAGCAGGGTGGTCGGCACTAGCACGGCAACCTGCTTGCCGGCGGTGGCGGTGGCAAAGGCCGCGCGCAGCGCTACCTCGGTCTTGCCGAAACCGACGTCGCCGCAGATCACGCGATCCATCGCGCGCGGCGCGGCCAGATCGTTGAGCACGGCCTCGATCGCAGTTTCCTGGTCGGGCGTTTCCTCGAACGGAAACGTTGCACCGAACTCTTCGACCAACTGCATGTCGATCGGCAGCGATTCGCCGCCGCGCGCCTGTCGCTGGGCGTAGATCGCCAGCAGTTCGGCGGCCACGTCGCGGACCTTTTCCGCGGCCTTCTTGCGCGCGCGCTCCCACGCGTCGCCGCCGAGCGAATGCAGCGGCGCCAGCTCGGGCGCGGTGCCCGAGTAGCGGCTGACCAGGCCGAGCTGCGCCACCGGTACATACAGCTTGTCGCCCTTGGCGTATTCAATGGTGAGGAACTCGCCGTCCATGCCGCCGACGTCCATCGACACCAGGCCCTGATAGCGGCCGACGCCGTGATCGACGTGCACGATCGGTGCGCCGAGGGTGAGCTCGGTGAGATCGCGGATGATGCTTTCCGGATCCCGCGCGGTGCCGCGTCGTCGTTTGCGGTCGCGCTCGCTGCGCACGCGCTCGCCGTAGAGCTCACGTTCGGTGAGCACGGTGAGCGCCGGCTTGTTGAGCGCGAAGCCCTGTTCCATGCCGGCGATGACGACGCCGAAGCGCGCTTCGCTGGCGTCGTTGAGAAAGCTCGACCAGCTGTCGGTGTTCGCCGGCTTCATGCCCGCGGTGGCGAGCGTTTCGATCAGCGCTTCGCGCCGGCCGGCGGAGTCGGCGGCGATCAGCACGCGGCCCTTGTAGCTCTGCATGAAGTGCTGCAGCGAGGTACCCGGCTCCTCGCCCTTGCGATTGAGCGGTACGTCCGGCGCCGGCTGCGTGCCGGTGGTCACGGCGTGCTCGTGATCGCTAGCTACCACTTCCACGCGCAGGCGCTTGTTGAGCTGCTCCCGCAGCGCTTCGGGCGGAAGATAGATTTCCGCCGGCGGCAGCACCGGGCGTTCTATATCGTGCGCGCGCTGGTCGTAGCGCTCGCCGGTCTGCGCCCAGAACTGGTCGGCCGCCTCGCCGACGCCTTCGCCCAGCACGAACAGCGCATCGTCGGCGAGATAGTCGAACAGGGTGGCGGTTTGCTTGAAGAACAGCGGCAGGTAGTACTCGATGCCGCCGGGCGTCACGCCTTCCTTCATGTCCTGATAGAGCGGGCAGCGGCGGATGTCGATCGGGAAGCGTTCGCGCAGGTTGTTGCGGAAATCTTTCGCCGCTGCGTCGGTGAGCGGAAACTCGCGCGCCGGCAGCAGTTCGATCTTTTCCACCTGCTGCTGCGAACGCTGGGTTTCCGGGTCGAAGCTGCGGATTGATTCCACCTCGTCGTCGAACAGCTCGATGCGGTAAGGTTCGCTGCTGCCCATCGGGAAAATGTCGATCAGCGCGCCGCGCACGGCGAAGTCACCGGGCTCGGCCACCTGCGGCACGTTGCGATAACCGGAGGCTTCCAGTCGACGCTGCTCGGCGATGATGTCGAGCTTCTGGCCCTTGCTCAGCATCAGCCCGGCGCCGGTGATGTGCGAGCGCGGGGCGATGCGCTGCATCAGCGTGGCCACCGGCACCACCAGCACGCCGCGCTTTACGCTGGGCAGCTGGTACAGCGTGGCGATACGCTGCGACACCACTTCCGGATGCGGGCTGAACGCGTCGTACGGCAGCGTTTCCCAATCGGGGAAGTGCAGCACCGGCAGGCCGTCGGCGAAAATGTTCAGTTCGGCCTCCAGCGCATGCGCGCGCTGGGTATCGCGCGTCACGGCCACCAGCAGGCCCGGATGCGTGCGCGCCGACTCGGCGATCAGCAGCGCGCGCGCCGAGCCGTGCGGCGGCGACCAGTAACGGCGCTGCTTGGGCGTGGTGGGCAGGGGAGGATGCGGAATCAAAACGGGCATAGAGAACGCTTATTTCGGAGCGCGACCGGAGCGTCGCGTCGGGTTAAGCGGTCAATTGTAACGTGCCGGGGTCGATGGCCGATGACGGGCAAGGCCTGCGTACGCAAACCACAGGGATGAACACCGACGACTCACCCGCCGGCTTATCTTGTCAGGCGAGTACGCGGTGTCTCAGATAAGGCGCAGGGCGATCTGCGCTACGCCGGGCTCGTTATCCATGCGGCGGCGAACAAAGCCCATGGCCTTGCAAAGGTCGAGCATCGGCCGGTTTTCCAGCAGCACGTAACCCCAGATCTCGGCCAGGCCCCGACGGCGGCAATCATCAACCAGCCGCTGCATCAGCAATGCGCCGAGGCCGAGGCGGCTCCAGCTTTTTTCAACCAGCACCGAGAACTCGGCGCTGTCGGCGGCTTCGTCGACAAAGATGCGCCCCACACCGCGGATCTCGCCGGGGACCACGGTTTCATCCACCAGTACGAGCGCGGTTTCGATGGTCGAGTCGATCTGGCACAGTCGCTGCGCCATCGGCGTCGGCAGCTCGGACATGGCGTGCAGAAAGCGGCGGCGCACGTCTTCCGGCGACAGCCGCAGAAAGCAGCGTTGCAGGGCCTCGATATCGTTTGGGTCGATGCTGCGCAGGTGCAGGCTGCGCCCGTCCTGAATCGACACCAGCTCGCCGGCGACCGCTTTCACCAGCCGGGGCGCAAAACGCTCACGCGCTGGCGGCCGAAGCGAGGCTTCATCGGGCGGGAGGGTGAAATCGATGGCGGGTAGGGCGGACATGTCCATACTCTAGCGTATTTGGTGCGGCGCAACATGAACGAAGGGACTCGAAAACACGAGCTTTAGCGCGCGGTGCGGTTGAGCGTGCTGTGGCTCATCGGGGAGTTCGTCGTGCGCTGACGGCCTTTGTCAGCCACCATCGGATTTCAGCAACCTCTGCATATGCATCAGGAGTACGTATGGCCCGGACGAAAGGGATGACGGCGCAGCAGCTGAAGGCGCTGTGCAGCCATTGGCCGGGCGTGGTGTGCGACGTCAAATGGGAAACCAATCTGGTCTTCAGCGCGGGTGGCAAAATGTTTGCGATGACGCCGGTCGATGACAGCGACGGCGGACGCCTTTCGTGCAAAGTGGATGACGCGCGCTTTCTCGAGTTGACCGATCAGCCGGGTATCATTCCCGCCCCGTACCTGGCGCGTGCGCGGTGGGTCTCCATTATCGAGCCGCAGCGTTTCAGCACCGACGAGCTCGAGACCTTTGTCCGCGATGCGTACCGGGCGATACGTTCCAGGCTCACCAAAAAAGCACAGGCGGCGCTCGCTTCGCTGCCGACTGTCAAGGTAAACACGAAATGACGCAGCATCTCGGCGCACTGGCGCTACTGGTCAACGACTACGACGAAGCCATCGCCTGGTATACGCGCGCGCTGGGCTTTGACCTAATCGAAGACACCGACATGGGCCACGGCAAGCGCTGGGTTCTGCTCGCCCCGCCGGGTTCGAAGGAAACCCGGCTGCTGCTGGCCAAGGCCAAGGGTGACGAGCAGGCTTCACGCGTCGGCAACCAGACCGGCGGCCGCGTGTTTCTGCTGCTGCACACCGATGACTTTCAGCGCGACTGGCAGCGCATGTGTGCCGAAGGCGTGCACTTCCGCGAGGAACCGCGGCATGAAGCCTACGGCACGGTAGCCGTGTTCGATGACCTGTACGGCAACGGCTGGGATCTGCTGGAGCTGAAAAAGTAGCCTGCGCCGGTTCGACGCGTTGCGTTCTACACGTGCAGCGCGTTCCGCGCCTGCCAAACCCAGCGGTCCTGGACGGTAGCGTCGTCGCCTGATTTATCCATTGCAAACACCACGGCGCTGCGCGGCGCCACGCGCAGGTCGGCACCTGTTTGCAGGGCGAGCTTGGCGACGTCTTCGCCAGCGATGTCGGCTTCCAGCGTGTGATCGATGGAGGGCACGTAAAGCTCCAGATGCGCCACGCTGCCGGCCAGGTAGATATGGCGCAGTCGGCTGGTCCAGGCGGGCTGGCCTTCGGGTACGTCCAGCGCCAGATGTTCAGGGCGCACGTAGGCGACGGCGTTTGTATGGCGGCCGTTCCACGGGTCGCCGTCGAGCGTCCATTCACCCGCACCGAGCCGGCCGCTGGCCAGGGTGACGGGGAGCTTGTTGACCTTGCCGATAAATTCGCAAACGAATGGCGTGGCGGGCTGCTGATAAATCGCCTCGGGCGTGCCGACCTGTTCAATGCGGCCACGGTTCATCACGGCGATGCGGTCAGCCAGCTCCAGCGCTTCTTCCTGATCGTGGGTGACGAAGATGGTGGTGAGTTTCAGATCCTCGTGCAGCTCGCGCAGCCAGCGGCGCAGCGTTACGCGAACCTGCGCGTCGAGTGCGCCGAAGGGTTCGTCCAGCAGCAGCAGGTCGGGTTCCACAGCCAGCGCACGTGCCAGTGCCACGCGCTGGCGCTGGCCGCCGGAAAGCTGGCTGGGATATCGCTGACCATAGCCATCGAGCTGCACGCGCTTGAGCAGCTGATCGACGCGCTCGGTGATGATGGCCTTGGACGGCCGCAGCTTGCGCTTGCGCACGCGCAGGCCGAAGGCCACGTTCTCGGCGACCGTGAGGTGGCGAAACAGCGCGTAGTGCTGGAACACCAGGCCGATCTTGCGCTCGCGTGCCTGTGCGGCGAGAAAGTTTTGGCCGTCCAGATCGACGCTGCCGGTATCGGGATAATCGAGTCCCGCGAGTATGCGCAGCAAGGTGGTTTTGCCGGAACCCGACGGGCCGAGCAGCGCGAGAAATTCACCCGGCGCAATCGACAGGCTCACGTCGTCCAGCGCGTCGGCGTCGGCAAAGCGGCGGCTCAGATGGGAAAGTTCAAGAGTCATCGTTGTCTCAGTGGCCGCGGCTGCTGGTGCCCGCCGGGGAGCGCGTGGCGATCTCGTCGCCGTAGCGCCATTCCAGCAGCGTCTTGATCGCCAGCGTCAGCAGCGCAAGCAATGCGAGTAGCGAAGCAATGGCGAAGGCGCCGACGTAGTCGTACTCGTTGTAGCGCATCTCCACCTCCAGCGGCATGGTGGTGGTGAGGCCGCGTATGTGGCCCGACACGACCGACACGGCGCCAAATTCGCCCATCGCCCGGGCATTGCACAACAGCACGCCGTACAGCAGCGCCCAACGAATATTGGGCAGGGTGACGCGGAAAAACATCTGCCAGCCGCCGGCGCCGAGCACGCGCGCGGCTTCTTCTTCATCGCTGCCCTGGGCCTGCATCAGCGGAATCAGCTCGCGCGCCACGAAGGGCAGCGTGATGAAAATGGTCGCCAGCACCAGGCCGGGCACGGCGAAGATGATCTTGACGCCGTGCGCATCCAGCCACGGTCCAAACCACCCCTGTGCGCCGAACAGCAGTACATAGGTCAGGCCGGAGATGACCGGCGATATCGAAAACGGCAGATCGATAAAAGCGCCCAGCAGCGCCTTGCCGCGAAATTCAAAGCGCGCCACGGCCCACGCTGCGGCCACGCCGAACACGATGTTCAACGGCACGGAAATCACGGCGACCAGCAAGGTCAGCCGGATCGCAGAGAGCGCCTCAGGCTGCTTGATCGCCGCGAGGTACAGGTGTATGCCCTGACGAAACGCCTCGACAAAAACCACGCTGAGCGGCAGCACGAGAAACACTGCAAGAAAGGCGGCTGCAATCAGAATCAGCAGCGCACGGCCAACCTTTCGTGGCCAGTGCGGCCTGCGTTTCTGCAGCATCGTCGCGGACGCTGTCATCGCGTCTGCTCCGCCCAGCGCCGGCTCCATCGCTGCAGCAGCGAGATGACGATCAGCAGCACGAACGACGCGATCAGCATCACCATGCCCAGCGCCGCGGCGCCGGCATAGTCGAACTCTTCAAGCTTCTCCACGATCAGCAGCGGCGCAATCTCCGAACGCATCGGAATATTGCCGGCGATGAAAATCACCGAGCCGTACTCGCCCACCGCGCGTGCCAGCGCCAGTGCGAAGCCGGTCAGCAGCGTCGGCACCAGCATCGGCAGAATCACGCGGAAAAAAGTCTGCAGGTGCGTGGCGCCGAGACTTTCGGCCGCTTCTTCCACATCGTGGTCGAGCGACTCCAGCACCGGTTGCAGCGTGCGTACCACGAACGGAAAGCCGACGAAAACCATCGCCAGAATCACGCCCGGTGGCGCATAGGCAATCTGGATGCCGTGTGGCACCAGCCACTGGCCAAGCCAGCCGTTGGGCGCATAAATCGTGGTCAAGGCAATGCCAGCGACCGCGGTCGGCAGCGCAAACGGCAGGTCGATCAACGCATCAAAAATACGTCGCCCGGGAAAGCGGTAGCGCACCAGCACCCAGGCAACCAGCAGGCCGAGCGCGGCGTTGATCACCGCCGCGAAGGTCGCCCCGACAAAGCTGAGCTTGAGGGCGGCGAACGTGCGCGGCGAACTCAACAGGCGAATCAGCCCGTGCAGACCGATGCCGGACGCTTTCCAGGCCAGCGCTGCCAGGGGCAGCAATACGATCAATCCCAGATACGTCAGCGCATAACCCAGACTGAGCCCGAAACCGGGCAGGATGCGCCGACGCATGCTTTCTAGCGCCCCGGGCCGATCTGATCGAAGATGGCGCCGTCGGCAAAAAACTTTGCCTGCGCCTGACGCCAGCCACCGAATACGTCGTCGATGGTGAACGTGTTGACCTTCGGAAACTGCGCGGCGAATTGCGCCGAAATCGCCGGCAACCGCGGACGATAAAAGCTCTTCGCCTCAATCGTCTGGCCCTCGGGCGAATAAAGAAACTTTACGTACGCCTCGGCCACGGCGCGCGTGCCGTGCTTGTCGATATTGCTGTCGACCACGGCGACCGGCGGTTCGGCGAGGATGCTGATGGACGGCACCACGATATCGAACATGCCCTTGCCCATCTGCTGCTGCGCCAGCAGCGCTTCGCTCTCCCACGCCACCAGCACGTCGCCAACGCCACGCTGCGCAAAAGTATTGGTCGCACCGCGCGCACCGGTGTCCAGCACCGGCACATGTTGATACAGCGCCTGCACATAAGCCTTGGCTTTCGCGTCGTTGCCGCCGGGTTGCTTCGACGCATAACCCCAGGCGGCGAGAAAATTCCAGCGCGCGCCGCCGGAAGTTTTCGGATTCGGCGTGATCACCTGGACACCGGGCTTGATCAGATCGGACCAGTCCTTGATGCCTTTCGGATTGCCCTTGCGCACCAGGAAAACGATAGTTGAGGTGTATGGCGAGGAATTATCCGGCAGACGTTTTTGCCAGTCCTTGGCCAGCAGGCCACGGTCGGATATGGCGTCAATGTCGTAGGCCAGCGCCAGCGTCACGATATCCGCCGGCAGTCCATCGACCACCGAGCGCGCCTGCTTGCCGGAACCGCCGTGCGACATTTGAATGGTCACATCGTCACCGTGCTGCGCTTTCCACTGCGCGGCGAACGCGGTGTTGATATCGCGGTACAGCTCGCGAGTGGGATCGTAGGATACGTTGAGCAGGGTCACGTCTTTCGCATGCGCCGCCGCCGCGGCAAACGTGCTCAGCATTGCCAGCATCAGTCCCAGCTTTTTCATCGTCCTCAGCGCTTTCATCATCGATCTCCTCGGGCAGCTTGACTGACCAGCGTAACCAACGCGCCAGTCATCGCAAAATGGCCAAATACCATCTGTTTATACCCGATCGTTATGTGGGGCGCTTGGTATCCTTTCCGTCGGCTGCTGCATTTCTGTAACGTCCAGTCGATCAATTATTGCGCGAGTGCGCGCTCGATCGCTTGCTGCGCGAGCGGCTTCATTACAGCAAAGCCTGCCGCATTGGGGTGCAGCCCATCGAACGAAAGACTCTTTTTCATCGACTGGTGCGCGTCGATCAGCGCGGCGTAATAGTCCACATAAACGAAATGCTGTTTCTTTACGTAAGACTTGATCCACGCGTTGAGTTGCACAATTTTCTGCGGCGGGTGTGCGGTGGTTTGAGTGGGCAGCAAAAAGTCGCTGACCGGGGTCAGTGAGGCCATCACCACCCGGATGCCGTTGGCGCGTGCCAATTCCGCCATGGAAGTCAGATTGCCCTCGATCGTGGCGAGCGGCGTTGGCTGCGGAGAGCTGGCGAGATCGTTGACGCCGCCCAGTATCACCACGACGCGAGGATTCAAGTCGATGACATCCTGTCGAAAACGCAGCAGCATCTGCGACGTTGTCTGACCGCCGATGCCGCGATTGATATACGGCTTGCCGGGGAAAAATACGTCCGCGCCGTGGCCCCACAGATCGGTGATCGAGTCGCCCATGAAAACCACGCGCGCTTCGCCCTGTCTGGGCGCGGGAATGCTGGCGTTTTGATTTCGGTAGTAGGCGAGCTGAGGCCAGTCGGCGAGGAGCTTTTCATCTGCCTGAAATTTTTGCGAAACGGCCGGCGGCTGTGCCGTGGAGGTTTGGGCGACGGCTGTCCCGGTACAGATGATCGTGGCCAGTATCACCAGGTACTTTTTCATGTCGTCACGCAGCAATCGTTTCATGGGCACCAAGGCTGCCTGCAGGTTTTGGACTTTCAGACCTGATCGTGTCAGACCAGATCGTGATGGTCATGGGTATCAATCGGTGAAGTCCGGCTCGAAGAAACTCCAGCGTATGTCGGCGAACTGATCTTTCATCGCTCGTTCGACCGTGTTGATGGCGTCGATCAATCCACGCGCATCGCCGGTCGGCGCCATCAGTGCCTTGAGGGCGACCATCACGTCAGGGCCCATTTGCAGGGTGATCAGGTTGAGCACCTTGTCCACTTCCGGCCGCGCTTCGAGAAACGCGAGCAGCTCTGCGCGGCGAGCCGGCTCCACGCCCTGGCCGATCAGCAAGGCCTTGACCTCGATGGCAAGCATGATCGCCATGACGATAAGCAGCGCGCCGATGGCGATGGTGCCTATGGCGTCGTAGATCAGGTTGCCGGTAGCCATGGTGGCGCCAATGGCAGCGGTGGCGAAACACAGGCCGAGCAGGGCGGCCAGATCCTCGCCGAAGATCACCAGCAGTTCGCTCGAGCGGCTCTCGCGAAACCAGCGCCACAGATTAATGTTGCCGCGCGCCTTGTTCACCTCGACCAGGCAGCCGTGCATCGAAAAGCTCTCCGCCACGATGCCGAACGCGAGTACACCCAGGGCAAGCCACGGCCATTTCAACGGCTCCGGATCGGTCAGCTTGTGCACGCCTTCGTAGAGGGAAAACATGCCGCCGACCGAGAACAGCAGCAAGGCCACAAGGAACGACCAGAAATACAGCGCGCGGCCCCAGCCCAGCGGATATTCAGATGAGGCCGGCCGCTTGGCCTGACGCATGCCGAGCAGCAGCAGGCCCTGATTGCCGCAGTCGGCAAGCGAATGTACGGCCTCGGCCATCATGGCACCGGAGCCGGTGATAAAAGCCGCGACCAGCTTGGTCAGGAAGATGGCGAAGTTGGCGCCGAGGGCGAGCAGAATCGCCTTTTTCGAGTCTGAGTTACCGGACATCCGATCCCCTTGTTGATTGAGCCTGTTGCACAGAGGCTTCGATCACGCGGCAGTGAGAACCGCCGCGATTACTGGTCAATGAATGCCGACGCCCAGGCCGACGCCGAAGCTGACATTGTTGCGGCCCTGGTTCAATTCCTTCTGCGTCCATACGTGGGTCTGCGTGGCGCTGACCAGGGGAAACACGTAGTCGGCCTCGCCGACCTTGCCGGCATGGCTGCCGCTGAGCTTGCCGCTGACCGTCATGAGCGCGCCGGAGGGATAATCCAGCGGCTCAACATATCCGCGCATTACCACCACAAAACGGCCGCTGCCAGCATCGCTGGGCTTGGGCCGCTGCGAGCCATCCAGTGCGTAGGCCAGCACTTCCACTTCGCTGTGGTCCGACAGGTTGGTGACCTGCACGATGCGACCGCCCCAGATCACATCGCCGCCGTTGTAACGCTCGGGCGATTGCGACACCTGCATCGGCGTGGCAATCACCGCGCCAACCGGTGCCTTGTAGATCGGCGCGGGCGCGCAGGCGACCAGTGCTGCGCTCAGCAGCGCTGGCATCAGCCATCGGGTGGGGATACGAAAAGTGCTACGCATGATCAGTCTCCAAAGTGGCCAGGGAGAAAACCGGAATTGCAGAAAACGCGACCCGGTCAGCGGTTGAAACGCTACAACAAGATGCGTTGGCAGTGCGTGTTCCGCAGAGAGCCAGTCTGCGGCGCGCCGCTTAACGAGGGCGGCGTTGGCGTGGCTCGGGAGCCAGGCGCGAGCGCGGCAGCGGGCTGGACACCGGCGGCTCGTCGCCTTCCTGCAGCAGCCAGTCGAGTTTCCATTCGGCCGGGCGATCTTTCGACAGCAGGCGCGCCATCGCCTGCATCGATTGGCGCAGCACGTCATCGAACTTCCACGGCGCGTTGAGGATGACCATGCCCGAACCGTTCAGGCGCAGCGGAGAATCGTCCGGATGTAGCAGCAGCTCGGCACGCAGCACGCGCTTGGCCCCGCTGCGCGGCAGCCAGCGCAGAAACGGCTGCACCTGGCTGCGCAGCTTGATCGGGTACCAGATGGCATACACGCCGGTGGGCCAGCGCTGCATGCACAGACGAATGGCCTGCTCGAGCTGCTTGTACTCGGCCTCCTGCGCTTCATACGGCGGGTCGATCAGCACCAGACCGCGCTTTTCTTTCGGCGGCAGCAGCGCCTTGAGCGCCTCGTAGCCGTTGCGCTGATGCGTGTGAATACGCGCATCGCGATGAAACAGTTCGGCCAGACGGGAGGCTTCTTCCGACTGCAGCTCGCACAGCTGCGCACTATCGTCGGCGCGCAGGGCGTTGGCGATCTGCAGCGGCGAGCCGGGATACACCTTCAGTCCTTCCTCATTGCCAGCGACGGCCAGCACGCTGTCCAGCCAGCGGCGCAGCAGTGGCGGCAGCGCGGCGGCATCCGCCTTGCCGCCGTGCAGGTCGGGATACAGCAGGCGCGAAATGCCGTCCTTGTATTCCCCTGTCTTGCCGGCCTCCTTGCTGTCCAGCGCATAGCTGCCGCTGCCGGCGTGGGTCTCGATCACGCAGAACGGCGTCGGCTTGCTGCGCATCGCCTCGATCAGCGCGAGCAGCACGGCATGTTTCAGGACATCGGCGAAGTTGCCGGCGTGATAGGCGTGGCGATAATTCATGGCAATCACGGCATACGGAAGGCGCCAGTATAGAGGTGTGCGGCGGGCGATCTGCTGCGGCGGCTTGAGCATCGGTGTGGCAGCACTTAAGCTGAGGCGGTGAACCGATCACTCCGCCACGTTTCGCGCCTGCCGTTTTTACGGTTGCTGGCCGTGTTTGCCTGGCTGGCCTTGGTAAGCATGCCCATGCACGGTGGCGCGCCGGTGACGGCGTCGATCATGCCTGCAGCTATGCCAGCAATGCAGGCCATGGCGACGATGCGGCATGCGTCCGTCGATTGCCCCCATGCAGACACGATGGCGCACTCGCAGAAGCCGATGAACTGCTGTTGTGATTCCAGCGGCGCGCACGGCGCCTTGGCGAGCTGCCATTGCGCGGCAACGTTTGGCACCGCGCTGGCGGCGTCGAATATGATCGAACTGCTGCCGATGGTGCCCGAAGCTGTTCGCCCACCGTCGGGTCACGCGTCGGCGCCGAATATTCCCGATGGCCCACCGCTGCGTCCGCCGGCCGTCTGACTCTCCTCCGTTGTTGATAAGCACAGGTCGCGCGCTCCGGATATTCCGGGTGCGTGATTTGCCGTTTGCCGTCGTCGCCGTTTCGGCGTTCGAGCTGGAGAGCTTCGATGAAATACTTTTCTTTTCCCGCCACGGACTTGTCCAGGCGGCGCTTTGTTCGCGGCCTTGCCTTGAGCGGCGCGGCGGCAGGTTTGGGTTGGCTGCGACCGTCCAGCGCATGGGCACTGAACCATGGCGACGCGACCGAACTGCGCGGCGCAGAGTTTACGCTGGAGATCGGCGAGTCACCGGTCAACGTGACTGGCGTAACGCGCGTGGCCACCACGGTGAATGGACGGATGCCTGGTCCGACGCTGCGCTGCCGCCAGGGCGACACGCTGACCATTCACGTGCGCAATCGCCTGCGTGTGCCGACCTCGATTCACTGGCACGGCATCGTGCTGCCCTCCGGCATGGATGGCGTGCCGGGCCTCAGCTTTGACGGCATCGCGCCGGGCGAGACGTTTGTCTACCGTTTTGCACTGAAGCAGTCGGGCACTTACTGGTATCACTCGCACTCGCGCTTCCAAGAGCAGACCGGACTTTTCGGTGCGCTGGTTATCGAACCTTCCGAGCCACCGCGTTATCCGGCCGACCGCGATTATGTGGTGATGCTCAACGACTGGACCGATGAAAACCCCGAGCACATCTTCGCCAAGCTGAAAAAGCAGAGCGACTATTACAACCACGGCTTGCCGACGGTGCCCGAATTGTTTCGCGATGTTCGCACGCAGGGCGTGCAGAAGGCGCTGGCTGAGCGCCGCATGTGGAACGACATGCGCATGGATCGCACCGACTTTGCCGACGTTTCCGGCGCGACCTATACCTACCTCATGAACGGCGCGGCACCGGCGGGCAACTGGACGGGGCTGTTTCATCCCGGCGAAAAAATTCGCCTGCGCTTTATCAACGGCTCGTCGATGAGCATTTTCGACGTGCGTATTCCGGGCCTGAAGATGACCGTGGTTGCCGCCGACGGCCAGGACGTGGCACCGGTGTCCGTTGATGAATTTCGCATCGCCACGGCGGAAACCTATGACGTGATCGTCGAGCCGCAGGACGATCGCGCGTACACGCTGTTTGCCCAGTCGATCGATCGCAGCGGCTACGCCCATGGCACGCTGGCACCGCGACCTGGCATGCAGGCGGAGGTACCCGATGTCGATCGCATCGTGCCGCTGGGCATGGCCGACATGATGGGTGCGGTGGCGATGCAGGGACTAGGTCATCACGACGGCATGGCGGGCATGCGCGACATGCCGATGGGCAACGCGCCCGCTGTGCATCACGCGCGCACCGAGTACGGCGCCGGCGTGGACATGCGTGTCGACAGGCCGCGCACGAATATCGATGATCCGGGCATCGGCCTGCGCAACAACGGTCGTCGCGTATTGACCTACGCCGACCTGCACACCGTCGGCGGCTCGATCGATACACGCCAACCGGGTCGCGAAATCGAGCTGCATCTCACCGGCAACATGCAGCGCTACATGTGGTCGTTCGACGGCGTGAAGTTCTCCGATGCGAAGCCGATCCACTTTCGCAAAGGCGAGAGGCTGCGCATCGTGCTGGTCAACGACACCATGATGAATCATCCGATTCACCTGCATGGCATGTGGAGCGAGCTGGAAAATCCCGACGGCAAGTTTCAGGTACGCAAGCACACCATCAACGTTCAGCCGGCGCAGCGGATCACTTATGCCGTGACCGCCGACAATCCGGGTTCGTGGGCGTATCACTGCCACATGCTTTATCACATGGAAGCGGGCATGTTCCGCGAAGCGGTGGTGTCATGAGGCTGCACCGCGGTTTTCTTGCCGCGGCGATCAGGTGGCTGCCTTTCCGGCAGCTGTTTCCGTTATGGCTTGCGTGCGGAACGGCCTGGGCTCAGAGCACACCGCCGACGGATATGGCCGGCATGGACATGGACAGGCCTGCATCGAGCAGCAGTGCCGCGCCGGTGCCGCAGAACGACAGCATGCCGCCGATGCAGGACATGCCCGGCATGCCTGCCGCGCCCGCGCATCCTCCCTCTGCAAAGGCTGTCGACCACGGCGACATGCCCGGCATGCGCATGAGTCCGATGCAGGGCGGCAGCCCGCCACCGGATGCGCGCAGCGCTGATGACTCCGACGGCATCGGCTATGGCGCGATGCGCGGCATGGACATGCAGGACAACGCACCGCAAAGCATGCTGCTGGTCGATCAGCTCGAAGCCGTCCACACCCGTCACTCGAATGGCCAAAACTGGGAAGCCGAGGGCTGGTACGGCAACGACGATGACAAGCTGTGGCTGCGCAGCGAGGGCGAGCGCAGCAGCGGCGGCCGGCTCGATGACGGCGATATCGAGGCGTTGTGGAATCACACCGTTACGGCTTACTGGAGCAGCCAGCTCGGGATACGTCAGGATATGGGCGAAGGACCGAACCGCCACTGGGCGGCGTTCGGTTTGCAGGGTCTGGCGCCGTACTGGCTCGAACTGGAGGCCACCGCTTACGTGGGGGACGCCGGCCGCACCGCGGCACGTTTTCGCGCCGAGTACGCATGGCGGTTTACCCAGCGGCTGATTCTGCAGCCCGAGCTGGAGGTCAACGCGTACGGAAAATCCGATCCGGCACGACGCATTGGCAGTGGCCTGTCGGACGCGGATCTCGGCCTGCGCCTGCGCTACGAAATCCATCGACAGTTTGCCCCTTACGTCGGCGTGGTCTGGACGCAGCGTTTTGGCGGTACGGCCGATTTTGCCCGTGAGGATGCTCAAGCAGACGCGAGCGGGCGACGGTTCGAACGGCAGTGGGTCGCCGGTATCCGGTTCTGGTTTTAGGGCAATTCATCGACAGCTTTTGGCGGAGACCTTCATGATGAAAAATTTGCAACGGATCGCGGCGACCGCGTTGATCCTGGTACTGATCGGGATGGCCGGTTTGGCGGGCTTCGTTTATTCCGGCGTGTACAACATCGGGGCGGACGACCACCACGTTCGTCCGGTGTATGCCGCGCTGCGGACCTTGCGCGAGCGTTCGATCGCGGTACGTTCGCGCGATCTCGAGGTGCCGAATCTGGCCGACGAAACGCTGGTTCTGAAAGGCGCCGGCCAGTACGCGGCGATGTGCACGCAATGCCACCTCACGCCGGCTATGAAGGACTCGGAGATTCGGCCGGGTCTGTATCCGCAGCCGCCCAATCTGAGCAAAGTCCGGATCGACCCGCGGGAGGCGTTCTGGGCGATCAAGCACGGCATCAAGATGAGTGCAATGCCGGCATGGGGCGGCAGCCACGACGACGCCACGATCTGGAGCATGGTGGCGTTTCTGCAGAAATTGCCTGACCTGTCGCCGGCGCAGTACCAGCAGATGGTGGCCAGGGCGCCCCCGGACGACGATATGGACATGGATGGTGACGCGCATGAACCCAGCGGCAGCGCCGCGGAAATGCCCGCCATGCCAGCGTCATCCGGCGCTGCCCACGCTGTGGCCCCGGAAAACAGGCAGATTCATCGCGGCGGCTGAATAGCCATCCAGACTGCTGCATGGCGCCGCCCCTCATGCCACAATGCAAAGTGGTGCGGCATGTCAGCGCCGACGAGCGACATTGGGGGAGGGGCCCGGGTTGATGGGCGGCAAGCTGCGACACCTGCTGATTCTGATCGCTGCGCTGTTTGCGCTGGCGAGCACGACGGTGGACGCGCAGCAGTATTCCCTGCAGAGTTTTGATCGCAAGTCGGGTCTGGAAAGCCAGACGATCAACTGCATGTTGCAGGATCACCGCGGCTTTATCTGGGCCTGCACGGAAATGGGTTTGTACCGGTTCGATGGCAACAACTTCGAACGCATGGGCCGCACCGAAGGCTTCGACACCGGTGAGTACATCACCGCGATTACTGAAAACGTACACACCGGCCGGTTGTGGGTGGCCACGCAATCGGGTTTGCGCGTGGGCGACGGCCTGCACTTTCAGAAAGTGGAGCCCGACGGCAAGCCACTGGTGGTGGATGTCAGTCGGCCGCTGGCCGCGCTGGACGACGGCCGACTGCTGCTGGTGCGCAACAACCAGCTGATCGTGCTGTCGCCGCGCAACGACCAGAAGCAGTGGCAAACAGCGCCGATGTTCAGCGCGGCCCAGATTGCCGCCCAGCCGCAGCTGCGCACGATCACCGCGGTGTTCCCGTACCAGGGCAATCTGTGGCTTGGCTGCGACCATATGCTGTGTGAAATCGACAGCGCCGGGCAGGTTCGTCTGCACGGTATGGAGGAAGGCATTCCGGCCGATAGCTGGTCAGGTCTGCATGTCGACAGGCAGGGCACGCTGTGGGTGCGCGGGGTGCAACATGTCATGGCTCGCCCCGCCGGCGCGAAAAATTTCATCCTTCATGATGTGCCTTCGAATGACATGGACGTCGTAACCGACAACGGCGGCTTTGTCGAAGATCATGACGGCCACGTGCTGACCCGCACCAACCACGGTCTGGTGCGCTGGAACGGCACGCGCTGGGAGGTGATCAACGAGCGCAACGGTCTGCCCGATATCGGCATCACCGGGATGCTGTTTGACCGCGACGGCGCGCTATGGCTGGGCACGTACGGGCGTGGCATCTATCGTTGGGGCAATTACGGCCTCGTCGACGGCTGGGGCCTTCACCAGGGGCTGGACAGTGCGCCGAACTGGTCGATCCTGCGCGATGACCAGAACCGCATGTGGTTTGGCAACGAGCTCGGGGGCAGCACCCTGTTGCGTGGGCAAACGCAGATAGAGCCGTGGCTGCTGCATGTGTTGCCGCAGCCGCGCCAGGTGCTTGCCTTGGCGAAGGCTCCTGATGGAGCCGTCTGGGTCGGACTCTACGACGGTCGCGTGCTGCGTTACGAGCCGGCCGGCAATCGCACGACCCTGGTTGCAAAGCTTGCGAGCTTCGTCAAGGTGCTGCATTTCGATCGGCGCGGCGCATTGTGGGTCGGCACCGTCAACGGCATTTACCGTATGGAAAGCCCGGGCGGCACCCTGCAGCGCGTGCCGGCGGCTGAAACCACCGACAGCCAGTGTTCGGATATTGCTGAAGACGATCAGGGTGCCCTGTGGTTTGCCTGCAATGCCGGCATGCTGCGTTACCTCAATAACCACTGGACGATGATGCTGGCCAGCGACGTCAGCATCGCTTCCGGCTTCAGTGCGGTGACGGTCGCCAGCGACGGCAGCCTGTGGCTGGGTGCCAACGAGCCTGGCGTGTTTCATGGCAGCGTGGTCGGCGATCAGCTGACCATCGCCAGCGTCGACGATGCGTGGCTGAAAAGATCGCTGGTCTATTTTATCCGGCGCGATCGCCGCGGTTGGCTGTGGGTCGGCGGCGGTGGCGGCGTGGATGTCTACAACGGCAAAAGCTGGACGCATCTTTCCCAGGACGACGGGCTGATCTGGGACGAAACCGACCAGAACGCGTTTTTCGAGGACAACGATGGCTCGATATGGATTGGCACGCCCATCGGCGTCAGCCACATCCTGCGACCCGAAGCGATGCTTTCGGCCACGCCGCGCAGCGTGATGATCACCTCGGTCATGCACGGCAGCGACTCGGTCAACGAGGGCGACAGTGTCCCCATGGGCGAAAATCACGCGCCGCTGGCGATTCGCTTCACCATGCTCGGCCGCGCTTCCGATGCGACGCCGCACTTCCGCTATCGGCTGCAGGGTTCGGACTGGGTCGAAACGGCGGCGCATGTGGTCAACTTTACCGGTTTGCCGTCGGGCGACTATCGCTTCGAGGTGCAGGCTGTCGACGACGACCGCCGCTCGCAATCGCCATCGAGTTATATCGATTTCAGCATTCCCTCGCCGTGGTGGCTGGCCTGGTGGACCTATCCGCTGGAGGCGCTGCTGCTGCTCGGGCTGATGGCTGTGGTCTGGCGTTGGCGCAGCAGCCGCTTGCTGCAACAAAACCGGCGGCTGGAAGCCATGGTCGGCGTTCGCACGGCCGAACTGACCCAGGAAAAACGCGAGCTCGAACTGGCTCGCGCTGAGCTCTATGACCAGGCCACTCACGATGGTCTGACCGGTATGTACAACCGCATGGCCATTCTTGAACTGCTGGCCGGGCAGCTGGCTCCCGGCGCACGCAAGTCGCCGGGCATGGCGGTGGCCTTGATGGATGCCGATCACTTCAAGCGGATCAATGACACCTACGGCCATCAGGCCGGCGACGCGACGCTGCAGAACATCGCCCATCAGCTGCAGTCCTACGTGCGCGGCGGCGATCTGCTTGGCCGCTATGGCGGCGAGGAAATTCTGATGCTGCTGCCAGGCATCGGCCGTATCGACGCCGAAACGCGCATGCAGGAGATTCAGCAAGCTATCGGCAGCACGTCGCAAAGTTGGCTGGGCGAGCCGTTCCGCATCACGCTTAGCGTCGGACTGATCTGGATAGGCATGGAATCGGTTTCGGTGGAAGACGTTATCCGGCGCGCGGATTTTGCACTCTATGCGGCCAAGAGCGCCGGTCGCGATCAGGTGGTCAGCGAGTCCATTGGCAGCTAGGTTCTTAGCGGCGAAGCAGCAAGCGCATCGCGAGTCATGCCGAGCGTTGGGCGCCCTCGGGTGCCGGAGCCTTACTCCACCATGCCGTGGCTTTCGCTGGTGCCCAGCAGTTCGGGTTGCTCCGTCGTTTGCGACTTGCGGTTCAGCAGGGGGTGCATGAACACCGCCGCAAGAATCACCACCACGCCGGCATAGAACCAGCCGTCCAGCTCGCGCTGTTCGTGCAGCAGCACGATCGCCAGCACAATCGCGTAGACCGGTTCCAGATTGGTGATCATCTGCGTGGCAAAGGCGCTGATATGGCGCAAGGCCACCAGTGCCAGCGCAAACGGAAACAGGGTGCAGCCGAATGAGAGGGCCAGTAGCAGCCACGTATCGTGTGCATCAGGCCATACGAAGGCGTTGCCCGTATGCGGCAGCAGCGGCGCGGCCGCGGTGAGAAACAGCGCGCCGGTGCCGAGTTCGATGCAGGTGACGGTGAGCGGGTCGCCATGATCCACCAGCCGCTTGTTGAGCGAGCCGAACAGCGCCACGAACAGCGCCGACACGCCGCCCACCAGGATGCCCAGCCGCATGCCGTGCGGCACGCCGCCGACCACCATCGCTACGCCCGGCACCACGGCGACACCGATCAGCAGTTCGCGTGGATCAAACCGCCGGCGCGCGATCCAGGGCTCGATGAAGGACAAAAAAACCGGTCCGATCGCAATGCAGGTAGCGCCAACCGACGCGTTGGAGAGTTTGATGGCCGCGTAAAAGGTCAGCCAATGCAGTGACACCAGCACACCAATGCCCGCGTACGCCCAGCGCAACCGCACCGGCATGGCGATGAGGCCGCGCCACACCTTGGGCATCAGCAGCAGCGCCGCTGCAACCAGCAGCATGCGCCACCACACCAGCGGCAGCGCGGGCAGGGTGATCAACTTGCCGAGAATGGCGGTAAAGCCCCACAGCCCCACGCAGAAATGAATCTGCAGACGGGCCTTGCTGACTGCTTGCATGCTCGACGACGCCCGTTGAACGCTTGCCTATGGAACGTGCATTGTAGGGCTGTTGCAGCCGTTTAGCGGCATGCGGAGCGCGTGTGACGCGGATCCGGCTGAAACTTCCGCGTGCCGATTCAAGCCAATGCAAGGTCGCCGCTTCGATGAGCTCCAGCGTGCCGGAGCGCATCGGCTTATCGCCATCAGTGGGTCTTGGTATTTGCTTTCAACGATCCCGGATTCTTGATCGCCGCTTCGGTCGCCGGCATGCTCTTGCCAGAGTCGCGCAGTTGCTCCAGCACGGTGCGGCAGGTGTTGGCACCATCATCCGAGTGCATCGGCGACACCAGCGCCAGCAGTGCCGCGGCGGGGGCCGCAACGACGCCGAGTGCCACGGCGCCGGCGCCGCGCTCGATCAGTGGGAGTTTCTCGACGCCGACATCCGGTTTCTTTAGCGTGCCTTGAGCGTACAGCGGCGTCCGCAACGAGAAGATGCGCAGGCCCTTGGTCTGCGGTTTGACCGACAGGTCGAGCTTTTCAGAGGCGAAGTCGATGGTGCCATCGACCTTGATCACCGCGTTGTTGGTGTCGAACACAAACAGGTTCATGGTGAACAGGCCGTTCTTTGCCGTCATGTCCGTGGCTGCACAGTTGATCGGAACGGTGCTGTCGCCGAACAGTTTGCCGATAATGATGTTGCCGACGTTGAGGCCCGCTGTTTCCAGCAAGGTCTTGCTGATCGCGCCGTCATTCATTAGCAGCTTCATCTCGCCATTGGAGCTGCCGAGCAGGGCCGCAACCGAGTTGCCGGTCGCGGTAATGTTGATGTCGCCGTTGATCTCGCCCAGAGCCGATTGCATCGTACCCGTGGTCGGGAACAACTGTTTCAGCTTGAGATGACGCGCACCGATTTTCATCGCGCCCTGCATCGGCGTCTTGCTGCCGTTCAATCGAATGGTGCTTTCGACCGTGCCGCCAGCGAGGCCGAAATTCAGCGGTGCCAGCTGCAGCACACCGTCGTCCATGATCAGATGGGTATTGAGCGTGCTGATCGGCAGCTTGGCGTCCTGCACGATGCGCACGGCATTGAAGGTCACGTCCGCATCCATCGCTTTCCAGCGGTCGGTACTGAACGGCTCGACCGGCAGCAGCTTGTCGGCGGGCTGTACGGTCTTGTCGCCACGCTGCTTTTTCTCTTCATCCGATCCGCCGCCAATCAGCGGCGCGAGGTCGACGAAACGCAGCTGCTGCGATGACAAATGGCCGCTCAGTTTCGGTCGAACACCGCCGGTGATGTAAAGCAGGCTGCCCCCGGTGTCCGTGCCGCCGATGTGGCCGCGAAAATCTTCGTAGCTGAAGCGGCTGTTGTTGCGATGAAGCTCAGCCTTCAAGTGGCCTTCCGTTGCGTACGGCGGCGTGTTCGGCAGCGTTACGCCAGTTATGGCGTACAGCTTGGCCAGGCTGGAGCCGGAGAACCATAGCTTGAGGTCCAGTGCCGCCAGGTGGACCGGATCGGTCAGCGTGCCGACCAGCGCAATATGGCTGTCGCCCACATGCACATCAGCCTGCACGGGGAACGGCAGGTTGGACTGCTGCAACGCCAGCACCGCACCGATTTTTCCGTCGCCCCTGATCGGCGCACCCTGATAGCTGCCGTCGACCTTCCATGCGAATTGATAACTGGTCTTGGAGGCCGCCGCTGCAGTCTGGCTGTCTGCTGCGTCGCCGTTCTTTTTGATTTCTTTGGAACCGGTACCGGTTTCCTTGCTCGTCGTGGCCGATTGCTGGGCCACCAGCTGGTCATACGGAATAGCCTGCTGCATTGGCGTTACCGTCAACTGCAGCTTGAGCTTGTTGGCTGCGTCATCCAGCGACGCCTGACCGCTGTCGAAGCCGATCGAGCCGAGCTGGAGATTCCACGTCGATGGCTGGCCGTCACCTTGCGGCAGGTTGAAATCCCAGGTGGCGCGGCCCTGTTTGTCCCGCTGCAGATTGATCACGGGGTGAACCAGATGCAGCGACGGCACGTCAATCTGATGAGCGATCAGCGGCAGCGGCGACAACCTGAAGCGCAGCGCTTCCAGCTGGGCAAACTGGGGCTGATTTGCCCAGGCGGGGTTGCCTACGCGAATATCCTTAGCGGTGAATTCGGGCCACGGCACCCAGGCGCGCCAGCCGTCTTCTGTGGGCTCACGACGCCAGTCGACGCTTAAATCGCCCTGGATGGCGAACGGCCGGCCGATCGCCTGACTGACTTTGTCGTTGATGAATGGCTTGACGCGATTCCAGTCGAACGTAGCAATCAAAATCACCAGCACAACGATCAATGCCAGAAAAATACCAGCGATCCAGTTGAATACCTTGCGGCTGCGCTTCATCCCTTCGTCCCGTGTGACGCCCTTGGAGCAACGGGCTTTGAGAGGTTGTGATAACGCAGCCGATGGAAAAGTTATGTGTGCAAAGACTGTGCAGGGCGGATAAATTCACGTTTGAGACAGGCTGCAGGGCGCGTTTTCGCGTGCTCAACGTCAGACGGTGACGTGTGCGAGTTTTCGTCGCCGGATGCAATACACGGTGGCTGGCGGCAGATTGAAGATCACGCTGCCGACGCGAACGACTTCCAGATCCAGCTGTTCAAGCAGCGAACGCGGCAGCGGACAACGCAGCCCATAAGTGAACTGGTAAAACACGCCATCGGTTTGAAGCTGTTGCTCGAACACGCCGCGCACGATGCGCGCCACCTGGGCCTGCCGCATCGATCGTAAAGGCAGCCCGCTGACGACCGCGCAGGCCAGCTCTTCGCCAAATAGCGGCAGCGTATTCGCAAGCTCAGCCGCATCAAGGCATAGCACGCGTGCGCCGGCGTGGCGGTGCGCCAATGCCTTGGCAAACACCGGATCGGCTTCCACCAGCGCCAGTTGATGGAGCGGCAATCCGCCGGCGAGCAATGCACGGGTAAAAACACCGGTGCCTGGCCCCAGTTCGATCACCGAGCCGTGGCGGTGATCGATATGCTGCGTCATCAGGCGCGCCAGCGAAGGGCCTGACGGCGCCAGCGCACCGATGCTGCGTGGTGCTCGCCACCACGCCCTCAGAAAGTTGAAGGTATCACTCGACAATATCGGCTTTCCTGTCATCGGCTGACCTCGCGCATGTCAATAAAATCCGCATCAGCGAACGTAACCGATGGCGATGAACACAATGTTGCGTCGATCAGTGTTTGCCCGTTGATTCAGCGGTGAGCGTGCGCGTTGGCACATCGATGCTGCAAAGGTCGACTTTTCCGGCGGGCACCGTGTAGAACGCGTCGCGACGGTTGCGTCTGGCTTCAACCAGGGCCGCAAAGGTGCTGCTGTCTGTGCGCAATACCTCGATGGCGGGCCGTTGCTTCATCGGCATGTCCGCCGCCAGCTGTACCGACTGGATGGCAACCTGCTGCGCCGGCTTGTCATAGAAACCCAGCGGTCCAGTGCCGCGCGGAAGGCTGGATAACAAGGGCATTCCCTCGAGTACCCGACCTACGACCGCCAAATTGCGGTCCAGCCGTCGCGGCGACTGGCCGATGACCGCGTAAAGCGCGCTGCCGTTGCCGCTGTCCGGCGCATTGTCCCGACCGACGCCCACCATGCCATAGCAGTGCGCGAGCCATTCTTTGCCACTGGCCGGATCGCGCGCGACCGGAAAACCCTTCGAGAAGCCGACTTCCGGCGCATACACGTCGCCGTCGGGCAGTCTCGTCCACGGCAGCTTCGGATCGATAGCGCGGGTAAACTCCGGCGCGACCGTGGCTTTGGCGTTGCCGAAAGAGCGGATCTTCGACTTGTCGCCGTTATCGTCTCCTGCCGGGTCGTCCCACTGCGTCACAAAATTATCCTGCACGCGCACGATCGCCAGCCCGTCGAAATAATGCTGACGGATCAGCGTGCGAATATTGGCTGCATGCAGCGGGGTGAAGTCGGGTGCCAGTTCGATCAAAACCGGGCCGCTGGCCAGTGTCATCACCAGCAGGTTTTCAGGATCGGGCGTGCGCCACTCGGTGTGCGAGGACTGCGCCAGCAGTTGCGACGTGGTAGGCGTGGTTGCCGGTTTGGACTGCGGTGTCTCTGCCGCAACGGACAGCGTAAACACAAAGCTGGCCAGCATGGCGGCAGCGAGAAGGTGGCGGCGAATCATGGCAATCCCCTGTAATGACGTTCAGCACAGCGTTCAACTTAGCAGGCTGGAATGGACATGGCACCATTCAATGCGCGGTTTGGAAACCAAGCCATGTGCTCGAAGCATCTCGTTGCAACGTTCGCTTTTGAATCGGTTTCCGCAAGACTGCGAAGCGCGTCGGCGGCTGCATGAAAATAGACGCGTTGCCTATGGCGCAGTGCACGCGTCAAGGACCGGCTTCATGGCGAGGTCGTACCCGATACATAACGGTTGCCAGGCACACGCCAACGCCATGGAAAATCCTGGCCGCGGCTGATGCCGACACGAGGACCTCCCTCCAAGCCTTTGGGCGGAGCCATGCCATCGTCGACGACGGTAAAGCCGGCATTGGGGTCAACCAGATCAATCCCATTTTGGGCGCCGTTGATGCCCATGGCCCGCGACAGGCGAGCCGGCCCGCGGCATAAATCACGTTCACGCGTTATGCGTGGGCGTGCTGCACGCATTTGCTCAAGCCCGCGCAGCGGTTCCAATGCGCGGATGAGCACGCCGCAACCATCGCCTTCAGGTCCGCACACGCAGTTACAACACCAGTGCATGCCGTAGGTAAAGTAGACATACATATGCCCGGGCGGTCCAAACATCGTTGCGTTTCGCGGCGTTTTCCCCCGGTAGGTGTGCGCGGCTGGATCGATGGCGCCGGCATAGGCCTCTACTTCCACAATGCGCCCGGCGCGGCCATCCGCTGCAGCCAGAATTTTGTTGAGCAGTTGCGGCGCAACGATGGTTACAGCGCGATCGTAGAATGCACGCGGCAGCGGTGTGCCGGGCCAAAACGTCGGCGCCGTTTCTTTTTGAACCACTTGAGATCTCCCCCTTCGCGTTGTTCTTGCGTGCACTGCATCGTGTCAGAAAGCGCCAGCGGCCAAAACCGGTGCTTCCGATCAAGGCTTTATTGAACCAGCGTTTTTACGACGTTCTCGCCGCTGGAAACGGTAACCACCTCCAGATAAAGCTGGCGGTACGCCTCGACCAGGCGGTCGAGAGTGAATGCGCGGTTTCTGCCGCTGGGGTTGGGCAAAATCCACACGCGGGCGCCCTCCATGCGCATCGGCTGCAGTCCCCATGCGATGTCTTGTCGACTCGAAAGACCCGAGTACGCCGCCTTGCCCAGAAAGGCGACGAAGCGCGGCGCATAGCGTGCGATCTTCTGCCTGAACTCGGCGGCGGCAGCAACGAATTCTTCTGGTGAAAGTTGATCTGCACGCGCCGTCGGCCGGTTTACTACCGACGTCAAACCGCATCCGTACCTGAGTATCGTGCGGTCTTCCTGCGGCGGGATTTCCTCAGGAGTAAAACCTGCAAGATGGATTGCGCGCCAAAAGCGATTGTTCCTCCCGGCGAAATGGTGGCCCGTCGCGGCCGCCGTCATTCCAGGATTAATGCCGCAAAACAGTACGCTGAGCTTTGTGGCAATGATGTCGGGAAGCTCGTCGATCAAGGCATACCTCGCGGATTCGGGCAACAACCGGTCTCAGTGCGGCATGTTAGTGCGTGAATCCGATCGAGAGACGACCTTGAATTACCGGTAGTTCAAATCCGGCGAAGCCAGCAGAAAATTGTTCCACTCCTGCTGTGAGGTGGCCTTGCTCAGCGCGTCCCGCGTGGCGGGTGAAAGGCCCGGTTCGATGACGTCGTAATAGAGGCGTGTGGTTAGCAAGGGAAAGCCTCCGCCGCGTGTCGTGCTGCCGGCCGGCGTGAACAGCTGATTGTTGCCGTTGCCGATGGCGCGCGCGATGTCGAAGCGCTTGGCCAGCTGGCCGGAGCTGGACCAGCTGGCGCCATCGAGTGGCCAGCCGTCAGGCGTGATGCGGCCGAACAGTGGCTCGTCCAGCTGATTGAGCCAGTTGACCAGCGGCATGGCGTTGGCAATGGGTTTGCCGTCAAACGCCAGCCGTACCGATGACACAACGAAGCGCATCGGGTCGTTGAATTTCGGATTGTCTTTGGATAGCCATTCGCGCGACTCGATCATCGTGCGCATCACCTTGGCGATATCGCCATCGCTGCGCTGGAAGGTATGCGCCATTTTCTTCACCAGTGCGGGTGACGGGTTATCCGCAACGAAATATTCCGCCAGCTGGCGCGATACGAATTCCGCGCACGCCGGTTGCTGCACGATCAGGTCGACAGCCTGGGTTACCTCGTCAAAGCCACTGCCCTTGATGGTGTGGCCGAGAAAAACCTTGTCGCTGAAATCGTGCCGCTGCGGGTTGAACTCGAACAGGCCGTTGCGCACGACCAGTGGTGTCATCTTCGGATTGAACTTCTCCGGCTTGCCGTTGGCTGGTGCGATGCCGACGCCGGTGAGGATCAGCGCCAGCTGCTGCACGTCCTGCTGCGAGTAACCCGAGCCGACGCCGAGCGTGTGCAGCTCCATCAGCTCACGCGCGTAGTTTTCGTTGACGTGTCCTTTCGCGTTCTGATTGTTGTCGAGAAACTCCAGCATGGCCGGGCTTTCCAGCGTGGCCATCAGCAGGTCGCGAAACTTGCCCAGCGCGTGCGGGCGGATGGCGTTCTGCGTGAAGTCGGCCAGCTCCCAGCGCACCCGGCCCTTCGGGGCATAGATGCTGAAGTGGTTGAGCCAGAACCAGGTCAGCTGTTCCTTCAACTGGTTGGCACCGTATACCGCTTCCAGCAGCTCGGTCTGCTGGGTCTGCTGCTGCAGCTGATTGCCCATGTCCTGCAGATTCTTTTTCGCAGCCACCTGATCGGGACCGTCCGGCATGCTCTTGATGTGTTGCTGCGCGGCGTCCAGCTCCATCAGCAGCTGCGAGGACGGCGTGGCGATTGCCTGGTAGCCATTGATCAGCGAGGCGATAGCTGGCGACAGCGGATCGCTGATGCGATCGGCCAGCTGCGCATCGAGCAAACCGCCGCGGCCCAGATCCCGGTAGCGGGCCACGCTCGCGCTATCGAGGCCGAAGCCATCGCGGCGCAGCCAGGTGACGTCATCCGGCTTGAGTGGTGCCGTACTACGCGCGCTTGCCACCAGCGGCGCCAGGAACAACGAGCATCCCGCTGAGAAAAGAGCAAGGCGCAGGATTTTTTTCGAGACGCCAAAATGGGCGGGGCGCATGCGTAACGTCTCCTTGATAGATGTCTGCGGCCGATGCGGTGAAATCGAAACCGGCGCTTCACTGACATGGTCCCTGATTGTGGCGTCAACGGTTCTCCGCATGCGCTTCGCCGAACTGGGGTGGTGATCGGGAGGAATGTGCGAGGTGACGTGGCGGCGAGTTCACCTATACCAGTTGCAGATCGCGCGGCTTCGCCTGCGGAAATACGGCCTGAAGGCGGTCGCCCTGGAGTCCCCAGGTCTTGCCCAGCAAGCCGGCCAGCACGTCGCGGTAGTTGTTCAGCACGGGATAGTCGCGATTCTGCAGCAGGTTGGCCTGGGTCACCGCAACCTGCTCCCCGGCGATGCGACCGCCGTTGACCTTGCCGCCGAGTACCCAGTGCACCGTGCCATGGCCGTGGTCGGTGCCCTTGTCGCCGTTCTCGCGGAACGTGCGGCCGAATTCGGAAAGGACGACGACGGTGGTATTGTTCCATTCGTCGCCGAGCCCGTCGGCATAAGCGGCCAGACCCTCGCCGAGATTCTTCAGGTTGTTGGCCAGGCCGCCGGTGACGCTGCCCTGATTGACGTGGGTGTCCCAGCCGCCGACGTCGACGAAGCCGAGACGGTATTGATCGCGCATCAGCGTGGCGATGCGGCGCGTTTCGGTGGCGAAGTTGCGCGCGCTGGGAGCGCCGGCGCTGGCCTTGACGATTTCGTTGCGCAGGTCATCCGAGATCGTGGTCGGCAACGCCAGCCCGTCGGCGGTGGCGGAGGCTAGCGGCGTGCCTTTGTACATGTCTGAAAGGATGGCCGACTGGCGCGCATCGAAGCGTGCCTTGGTATCACCCTTTAATGAAATGTTGGGAATGTCCCTGCTCGATCCCTGAAAGCTCAACGGCAGGTTGTTGGTGAACGCTATCGATGGTACGTCGGTGAGCTGACCGGAGAGACGCGCCATGAAGCCCGAGCGAAAATCGCCGGCGTGGCCGATCGGCTGGCCGCGCTCGATGTTGTCCTGCGTTTCGAAATGGCTGCGCGACAGATCATCGGTGCCGGCGAACGGCACGAATGCAATCTGCTTTTTCTGCCATAACGGGTAGATCGACTCACGCAACACCGGATTAAGCCCCCAGTTGGCATCCAGCGCGATGGCGCTATTGGGATTGCCGGCGTCCGGCCGCGCGATGGCGAGTGTCGGCCGCGACTGGTAGTAAAAATCACTGCTGTAAGGCACGAGCAGGTTGTTGCAGTCATAGCCGCCGCGCAAAAAAACGAACAAGAAACGAGGGGCGCTAGCCGGCGCGGCAAACAGCTTGCTGGAGAATGAAAGCGTCGGCAGCGCCACGGCGGCGCTGGCAGCGGCGAGCAAAAATTCACGACGGTTCATAAGGCACCTCGATGATGGCAATGACAATAAAAACGATGAAAGCGATTCAGCGGTAATTGAAATCGGGCGACGACAGCAGAAAGGTATTCCATTCCACTGGCGACGCCGCCTTGCTCAAGGCGGTACGTGCTGCAGGCGACAATGTCGGCTCGATCGTTTCGCGATAAATCGCGTTGTCGAGCTTAGGCGGCGCAATCTGCGCCGGCATGGCGTCGGGGGTTATCGCCCCGGATGCCGCAAAGAGCAGGTTGTGTCCGCTGCCAATCGCCCGCGCCACGTCAAAGCGTTTGGCCATCTGCCCGGAGCCCGACCAGCTGGTGCTATCGAGCGGCCAGCCGTCCGGCGTGATGCGGCCGTAGACCGGTTCGCCCATCTGCCGCAGCCAGTTGACCATCGGCATGGCATTAGTCACGGGCTGGCCATCGTAGGCCAGTCGCATCGATGAGACCATGAACTGGGTCGGATCCTTGAACTTCTTTCCTGCGTTCGCGGTGAGTTCGGGCGACAGGAACATCGTGCGCAACACATCGGCAATGTTGCCGTCGGTGCGCTGGAAGGTTTTCGCCATCGCGTCGACCAGGGCCTGTGGCGGGTTGTCCGCCACGAAATAGCTAGCGAGTTGTCTGGATACGAACTGCGCGCACGCGGGCTGTTTCACGATCAGGTCGATGGCCTGATCGATTTCATCGGCGCCACTGCCGCTAATCGTATGCCCGAGAAACACCTTGCGGCTGAAGTCGTGCTTGTCGGGATGGAAGGCGAAGAGGCCATCGCGTTCGACGTTGGCGCGCTGGCGAAAAAAGCCACCGTCGCCACCGCGGCCGGCCATGCCCGCGCCGGTGAGAATCAGCGCCAGCTGCTGCACGTCCTGCTGGGTGTAACCCGCGCCGACGCCAAGCGTATGCAGCTCCATCAGCTCGCGCGCATAGTTTTCGTTGGTCTTGTCTTTGACGTTTTTTGCGTTGTCGAGAAACAGCAGCATCGCCGGGCTTTTCAGCGTCGCCACCACCAGGTCGCGGAATTTGCCCAGCGCGTGCGGGCGTATCACGTTCTCCTGGTAGTCCGCGGCCATGATCGACACGCCGCCCTTGGCGGCATAGACGCTGAAATGATTCAGCCAGAACCAGACCATCTGTTCCTTCAACTGATTGCCGCCATAGACCGCGTGCAGCAGTTCGGCCTGCTGCGCCTGCACCGCGAGCTGGCGCGCCTGGATGCGTCGGGCCTTTTTTGCGGCGATCTTGGGATCGCCATCGGCCATCGACTTGATCTCCTGGGCGGCGTCACGATACTGGATTGCCAGCTGAGTAACTGGCGTGCTGATGGCCTCGTAGCTGCCGATGAGGCTGCTGATGGCGGGGGGCAGCGTATCGCCGCGATCAGCCAGCTGCGCGTCGAGAAAAGCCTTGCGGCCCAGCTGGCGATATTGCGCCAGTTCGTTCGAATCGATGCCGAAACTGTCGCGTTTGAGCCAGGCGATGTCTTCGGCCGTCAACGCGGAGTCAGTCAAAGGTCGCGGCGACGTTTTCGCATCGGTGGCGGCCAACAGGCCGATGCCGGCGATCAATGTGAGGATGGCAGGGATCAGCCAGGCCTGCATGCGCGAGCGTCTGGCGGCGAGGCGTCGATGATCGATATCCACAGGCATGCGATTTCCAGCCGAGGTTTCAAAGGCTGCCGAGTGGCAACCCCTTGTACCTTCAACTTAAACGCACCAACCATGTTACGGCTGACACGCTCGCAAAAACGGAATCGCAGCGTTGGTCGTGATTCACGTTGCGTCGGAGCGGTGCCGCGAAAACCCCAGCCCCTCAGCGGCTTTCCGGAGTCACTCAGAACTCGTCGGTAAATTCGATGCCGGCGTCCAGTTCGTAAGCGACGGCTTCGGCGCTGCCGCGCACGGTATCGGCAACCTGGTCGTTGGGCGTATCCACTTCGATGTAATAGGTCTGGCTTTCGCTGTCGGCGACGGACTCGCTGGAACTGGAGTCGTCACGCATCATCGGCACCAAGTCATCGACTTCCTCGACATGCTCCACGTTGTTGATGCCATGCACGGCGGAAATAACGGCATCGGCGGTGGCGCGGCTGCCGATCAGGCGGAAACGGACCATGGGCATGACGAACTCCTGCAGTGAACAAAGTGGAATGCTGGCAAGCGACGCGCATACGCAAGGTGACGCCACGTTTATTTGTCGCGGCATGCGTACCGGCTACCATCCTGGTTTAGTCATCCGTGCCGGAACAACAGCTATGCCGAAGACCTACGATCGCGACTATTTCGACAAGTGGTACCGCGATCCGAAGCACTCGGTCGCTTCGCCGGCCGAACTGAAGCGCAAAGTGGCGATGGTGGTGGCGCAGGCCGAGTACTACCTCGGTCGGCCGCTGCGCAATGTGCTCGATGTTGGCTGCGGTGAAGCCATCTGGCGTGCGCCACTGCTGGCGCTGCGACCAGGGCTTGCGTATCGCGGACTCGATGCCAGCGAATATGTGGTGGCGCGTTACGGTCGGCAGCGGAATATCGGTTTGGCCCGCTTCGGTCAGCTCGAACAGCTGCGTTTCGATGCGCGCTTCGATCTGATCGTGTGTACCGACGTGCTGCATTATCTGAAACCGGCGGAAATTCGCGCCGGTCTGGTCGGTATCGGCGACATGCTCGAGGGCATCGCTTTTCTCGAAGTGTTCACCAGCCGCGACGATGTGGCGGGCGATCACCAAGGCTTCGTGTCGCGCGCGCCGGCGTGGTATCTGCTTGAGTTCAGCGCAGCGGGTTTGCTGTCGTGCGGCTCGCACTGTTACCTCGGGCCGCGGCTGGAGCGTCACATCGCCGCGCTGGAGCGGGCGCAGTTACCGGTTTAGCGGCCGATACGCGCCGTTCGCCCAAACGGCGCGTATCGAATGCATTCGCGTTTCAGAATTCTACGTGCGCGCGCATGCCGAGAAAGCGGGCCGGGCCGCGGTCGTGGTTGTAACCGGGGTTGTGGATCAGCTGAAAATCGGGACTCAGGGTCAGATGCTCGACCACGGCCGCGCTGTAGTAGGCCTCGATGATGCGTTCGCGCGCGTAATTGAGCGCACCGTCGCCGAGCGTGAATCCCGAACCGCCCAGGGCCAGGTAATCGCGGTGATCAGCCGAGAGCGCGTCGATAGCCATGGCGACGCCCAGCGTATCTTTCGATCGGCCCCAGTGCGCGCCGGAAAGCTGCATGCCGGCGCTGAGCGTTTGATCCACTTCCGTGTAAGCAAATGATTCCGTATGGCCGTCATTCCAGCCGGCGCGTGCAAACAGGCCGGTATTGCCGCCGTCCGCCAGCGGCAGTTCGCCGTTCGCGGTAAAGCCGTATTTGTGTCGACCTTTCTGATCGTCAGCATGGATATCGGGCACGGTGCCATTGGCCAGGGCGATGGCGATGGCATCGCGGTAGATGCCCATGCTGGCGACATTCTGGAAAGCAAGCAGGCGCAACACGCCGCCGTCGGGCACCGGCTGCAGCGTGAGTTCGAGCTGCTGGCCGCGAGCCTCGCCGAGCGAGCTGACCAGCTCGGTGCCGTTGGCTTCGGTCGGCATGCGGTAGATGCCATAGCGCAGGCTCCACACCGGGTTGATCCAGCCGATCATCAGGCCATCGGTGTAGCCGCGCGTATCGGCGGCAAAATCCCACGCGGTGTTGTTGAGTAGCGACCAGTTGAGAAACTGCGTGCGCGCGGCGTCGGCATAGCGGTTCTTGTCGAAATCGTCGCTCACCGCCATCTTGCCGAGCTTGATCTCGACGCGGCTGGAGGCCTCCTGATCGGGTAGCTGATCCTGCGCGCGCTCGGCCGTCGTGCCGTCGTCACCAAGCGAAAATGTCCAGCGCAGATAGCGGCGTGCGACGTAGGCCGTCTTGCTCAGCGTGCCGCCGCCGGAATGCACCACGTCGCCGTTGGCAAAGCCGCCGAGGCCGGTGCCGCCGCTGACCGCTTCACCCTTGAACATTTCCACGTCGAAATAGAACTGCAGGTGGGCCGGCAGCGCGACACCAAAGTACGTGCCGAAGGTATGCGAACGTTCGGTATCGCCCTGCGCGCGCAAGCTTTCCGGGCCGCTATAGGGCGAGTGCAACGGTGACTGATGCTGATCGATGAAGGTGTACTGCGCGCCCAGCCACTGCGGCACGAACAGCGGCGCGTCATCGGCAAAAGCCGACGCGCTGCTGCCCGCCAAAAAGAGCGTGGTGAAGTGAAGGAAAATCTTTTTCATGCTCATCTCCATGCGCGGCACGGAGCGAGCGGATCAGCCGCGCAGCGGCCCGCTCACGACGATGCCGTGAGTATCGTAATCGGGTTGTGTTGCAGTTCCGGGCACGCGGGTCCGGTTGCAACTGGCTGGGTCGCTGTCCATAAAGGTCTCTGGGTTACCGCAACGGTAGGGCGGCGGCGCATGGTGACGGCGTGGGGCAGACAAGTCAACGATGGCGCTCGGCAGGCAATCTGCAGCTTGCCTTTGGCTCAGGCGTCGGCAGTTTTTTCCTTGTAGCGGCAAAGATCGCGGATCGCACAGTGCGGACAATCGGGCTTGCGCGCCTTGCACACATAGCGGCCGTGCAGGATCAGCCAGTGGTGCGCATCCATCTTGAATTCGTCCGGGATCACCTTCACCAGCTTGTCTTCGACCGCGCGCACGTCCTTGCCGGGCGCCAGCCCCGTGCGATTGGATACGCGGAAAATATGCGTATCGACCGCCATGGTCGGCTCGCCGAATGCCGTATTGAGCACCACGTTGGCCGTCTTGCGGCCCACGCCGGGCAGGGCTTCCAGCGCCTCTCGGTTATGCGGCACTTCGCCGTCGTGCTGATCGATCAATAGCCGGCATAACGCGATCACGTTTTTTGCCTTGGCATTGAACAAACCGATCGTGCTGATATAGCGCTTCAGGCCGTCTTCGCCGAGATCGAAAATGGCCTGCGGCGTGTTGGCAACCGGATAGAGTTTTCTGGTCGCCTTGTTCACGCCCACATCGGTGGCCTGCGCCGATAGCACCACCGCGACCAGCAGTTCGAACGGCGTGCTGTATGCCAGCTCGGTGGTCGGATGCGGATTGAGCTCGCGCAGGCGGGAAAAGAGTTCGATGACGTCGGCGCGTTTCACGAATACCGACTCATGACCTGGGCGCCTGCCGTTTGGCCTTTGCGCGAGCGAGTGCTTCCAGCACGGGATTGCGCTGGACGGCGCCGTTGTCTGCGGCAGACTTGTGCGCTGCCAGCTCGGCATCGCGCTGCAGGCGCTGACGCTGCAGCCGCGCTTCGCGTCGGTTGAAATGCGCGCGCGCGGCGTCGGCATGGGCGTTGTCGATCTGCGTCACCGGCATCGGCAGCAATACGATGCAGTCGACCGGACAGGCCGGCACGCACAGCTCGCAGCCGGTGCAGTCGTCAGCGATGACCGTATGCATCAATTTGGATGCACCAATGATCGCGTCGACCGGGCAGGCCTGGATGCATTTGGTGCAGCCGATGCAGTCGGACTCGACGATGCGCGCCAGCGTGCGCGGCTTTTCGACACCGTGATCGGGGTTAAGCGGCAACGCCGGTAGATGCAACAGCGTTGCAAGCTGTTCGATGCCCGCAAGCCCACCGGGAGGGCACTGATTGATGGGGGCTTGATCACGCGCGATGGCTTCAGCATATGGCCGGCAGCCGTGGTAGCCGCATTGCTCACACTGCGTCTGCGGCAGGATCGCATCGATGCGGTCGGCGAGTGAGAGAGAAGAGAGTTCAATGTTCACCATCGCATTGTAGCGACGGGAGACCTGCTGCGACGCGCATGCTGCGGCTTCCATCGCGCAGGCCGTGTCACCGCTGGCGGGTTGAATCGCCAAGCGATCGCCGCATGTATTCATTACCCCTTTGCCAGATCCGAGGAATCATCATGAAAATAGGCATCATCGGCGCCGGCCAGATCGGCGGCACGCTGGCTCGACGGTTCACCGAGCTCGGCCATCAGGTTTCCATCGCCAACTCGCGCGGACCGGGCTCGCTGGCCGACGTGGCAGCGAAGACCGGCGCCAAGGCGGTGACGGCGCACGAAGCGGCGCGCGCGGGCGACGTGGTTGTCGTGACGATCCAGCAGTCGCGCATCCCGGAGCTGCCCAAGGATCTCTTTGCCGGTGTGCCGGACAGCGTCGCGGTGATCGACACCGGCAATTACTATCCACGCGAGCGCGACGGCCGCATCGAAGGTATTGAGGGCGGGCTGATCGAGAGCCGTTGGGTCGAGCAGCAGCTGGGCCGGCCGGTGATCAAGGCGTTCAACAATATCTACGCCAAGAGCCTCGGTGACAAAGGCACTCCGGCGGGTACGGCCGGACGCGTGGCTCTGCCGATTGCGGGTGACGAAGCGGCTGCCAAGGCCACCGTGCTGAAGCTGGTCGAGGAACTGGGCTTCGATGCCGTCGATGCCGGCGGCCTCGATGAGTCATGGCGCCAGCAGCCCGGCACGCCGGTTTACTGCAAGGATTACGACGCGGCCGGCGTGCGCAAGGCCTTGTCCGAAGCGAGCCGGCAGCGCACGGCGCAGTGGAGCGGCACCGAAAAAAGCCCGGGCACGTTTGAATCACCGGCGTGATTGCGACGTAGCTCAACAAAAAGCCGGCTGCTTTGAAGCAGCCGGCTTTTTATTCAAAGCAATTTCATTCCAAGCGATTAACGAACAGGCGCACCCGGCGCGGCGCCCTGGTCGGCATCGAGCAGAAACAGATCGCTGCCACCGTCACCGGCGGAAAGAATCATGCCTTCGGACAGGCCGAAGCGCATCTTGCGCGGCGCGAGGTTGGCGATGAAAACCACGTTGCGGCCGACGAGTTTTTCCGGCTCGGCGTAGGCGGCGCGAATGCCGGAGAAGATCTGGCGCGTGCCGAGGCTGCCGGCATCCAGTGCGAAGCGCAGCAGCTTGTCCGAGCCTTCCACGAATTCGCAGGCGGTGACCTTGCCGATGCGCAGATCCAGTTTGGCGAAGTCGTCGATGGAAACGGTCGACGTTGTAGTGGCGTCGTCGCTGGTGGGCTGGCTGGTGTTCATGGGCTTGCTGGATTCCTTGGGCTTTTTAGTCGTCGCAACCTTCGCGGGTGCTTCGCTGGATGGAGCGCCCAGCGATTCCTTCGAGGCTTCGACCATGGCTTCGACGTGCTTCGGATCGATGCGGCCGAGCAGTGACTCGAACGGCTGGATCGTGTGGCCGAAGAGCGTGCGGCGCACATCGTCGAAGCTGCCGATCGGCGCCGCGAGGAACTGTTCGGCAGCGGCAACGGTTGCCGGCAGCATCGGCTTGAGCAGGCCGGCCAGCAGGCGAAAACCATTCAATGCCAGCGTGCAGACCTGCTGCAGCTCGTCGCGGCGGCTGTCGTCTTTCGCCATCAGCCACGGCGCCTTGGCGGCGATGTAGCCGTTGACCAGATCGGCGATGCTCACGAAGCGGCGGGTAACCTCGGCGAATTCGCCGGTTTCGTAAAGCTCGTCGACGCCGTCGTAGTGCGCCAGCAGGGTCTGCCACAGCGCGGTCTCTTCGGTATCGAAACGATCGGCCAGCTTGCCGTCGAAGAATTTCTGCACGAAGCCGGCGGTGCGGCTGGCGATATTCACCCACTTGCCGATCAGGTGCGAATTGACGCGCTCCTCGAACGCCTTCAAATCGAGATCCACGTCGACCGGTGCATCGCTGAGCATGGTCGCAAAGTAGTAGCGCAGGAATTCCGGGTGCAGGCCGACATCAAGATACGTGCGGGCCTTAATAAAGGTGCCGCGCGACTTGGACATCTTGGCGCCGTTGACCGACAGGTAGCCGTTGACGTGCAGCGCCGTCGGCGTGCGCAGCTGTGCACCGTGCAGCATCGCCGGCCAGAACAGGCCGTGGAAATTGATGATGTCCTTGCCGATGAAGTGATGCATTTCGGCGGTGCTGTCCGGCGCTAGAAAGTCGTCGAACTTCAGCCCGGTCTGGTCGCACAGCGCCTTGAAGCTGGCGAGGTAGCCCACCGGCGCATCCAGCCACACATAGAAAAACTTGCCCGGCGCATCGGGTATCGGAAAGCCGAAGTAAGGCGCATCGCGCGAGATGTCCCAGTCCTTCAGGCCGCCGTCCAGCCACTCCATCAGCTTGGCCACGACGCCGCTGTTGGCGACTGGCTTGCCGGCGGTGAACTTGCCACTGAACCAGTCGCGCAGCAGCGGCTCGAACTTGGACAGCTCGAAGAAGTAGTGCTCCGAATCGCGCAGCACCGGCGTGGCGCCGGACATCACCGAGTATGGAGCGATCAGGTCGGTCGGTGCGTAGGTGGCGCCGCAGTTCTCGCAGTTGTCGCCGTACTGATCGGGCGTGCCGCAGTTGGGGCATACGCCCTTGATGTAGCGGTCCGGCAGGAACATGTCCTTTTCCGGATCGAACAGCTGCTGGATGCTGCGGCTGGCGATAAACCCACCGTCGCGCAGTCGCGTGTAGATCAGCGAGGCCAGCTCGCGATTCTCTTCCGAGTGCGTGGTGTGATAGTGGTCGAAGCTGAAATGGAAGTCCGAAAAGTCCGCTTCGTGACCCGCGCGAATATCGGAGATGAACGCTTCCGGTGACACGCCGGCCTTTTCGGCGGCCAGCATGATCGGCGTGCCGTGTGCGTCGTCCGCGGCCACGAAATGTACCTCGTTGCCCATCATGCGCTGCGCGCGCGCCCAGATATCGGTCTGGATATAGCCCAGCATGTGGCCCAGGTGCAGCGGACCGTTGGCATAGGGCAGGGCGTGGGTAACGAGCAGGCGACGAGACATGGCGGATTCGATGACGGCGGTTCGATAGCGGGACAGCCTCGAATTATGGCATGCAGGCGTTGGCGCTGGTCGACACGAGGCGGCTCCTCTTGCAGCCAGGAAATTGGGAAATGCGTGCTGGGTTGCATTGCACGTTATTGCATGTTTATATACGTTTATGAATATTGAAGTTTTGGCCGAAACGGCCGTGGACGACGTGGAAAGCCGGGCGACGCTCGACAAGGCCATGCGGGCGACGCGGATGATCTTTCTGGTGTCGGGGTTTGCGATGGCCAGCTGGGCACCGATGGTGCCGTATTCCAAAGCGCGTCTGCATCTGGATGACGCCGACCTGGGGCTTGTGCTGCTGGCCTTCGGCGGTGGTTCGATGCTGTCGATGCCGGTGATTGGCTGGCTCGCCAGTCGTTACGGCAATCGCCGGGTCATCAGTTACGCCGGCGCGCTGATGGGCGTGGCATTGCCCATGCTGGCGCTGGTGCCGACGACGGCGTGGTTGGCCATCGGCCTGCTTTATTTCGGCGCCATGCTCGGTGCGGTGGACGTGGCCATGAACGCGCACGCGGTCGATGTCGAACGGCTCAAAGGGCATGCCGTGATGTCGGGTTTCCACGGGCTTTTCAGCCTGGGTGGGCTGGCCGGTGCGGCAGCCATGAGCGCCCTGCTTGCCAGTGGCCTGCCGCTGCTGGCGTGCGCGCTGCTGGTGTCGCTGGTGATCGCCGTGATTCTGATCAGTCAGCAGGCCAGCTTTTTGCGCACGGCGCGCGCCACGAGCGATGCGTCGTCCGCGCCGTCGTTTGTCTTTCGACTCCCGCGTGGTTTGCTGTTACTGGTGGGGGCGCTCTGCTTTGTCAGCTTTCTGGCAGAGGGCTCGATGCTTGACTGGAGTGCGCTGCTGCTGCGCGAGTTTCATGGTTATAGCGCGGCATCTGCCGGCCTCGGCTACGCATGCTTTTCGGTCGCGATGGCGATCGGTCGCCTCAGTGGGGATCGCCTAGTCGCCCGATTGGGCTCGGTATGGACGGTGCGCGCCGGGGCGACGCTGGCCGCGGCCGGCTTTCTTGTTTCCGCGTTGCTGCCCTGGCAGACCACGGCCCTGTTGGGCTTCGTACTGGTGGGCCTGGGGGCAGCCAATGTCGTGCCCGTGATGTTCAGCGCCGCCGGCCGTTTGCCGAATGCGCTGCCGGCGGTGTCGATTGCAGCAGTCACCACGCTCGGTTACGCCGGCTTGCTGCTCGGCCCGGCGCTGATCGGGTTTGTTGCCCATGCGACCAACCTGCCCACCGCGCTCGCCGTCGTGGCCGCTCTGCTTCTGCTGGTGGCGGCATCCGCCAAAGTGGTTCGTCGTTGATTGCTGATTATTTCGGAGAAGGTATCGCCATGCATGAATCCACCGCTGCTGAACATGATCTGCCGCCGCCGGACACGGTGATTTTCGATCTCGGCGGCGTGCTGATCGACTGGAATCCACGTCATCTGTATCGCCGCTTGTTCAATGACGATGTCGCGATGGAACGGTTTCTCGCCGAGGTATGCAGCCCGGCATGGAACGAACAGCAGGATGCCGGTCGCCCGTGGCAGGAGGCTATCGCGCTGCTGTGCGCCCGGTTTCCGTCGCAGGCCTCGTTGATCCACGCCTATCGCGAACGCTGGGAAGAAATGCTCGGTGGCCCGCTGTATGACACGGTCGCGATACTCGACGCGCTTCGCGAGCGCGGCGTGCGCCTATACGCGCTGACCAACTGGTCACACGATACGTTTGTCGTTGCCCGCCAGCGCTACGCGTTTCTGCGATGGTTTCAGGACATCGTCGTTTCGGGCACGGAGGGCTTGATCAAGCCGGACCCGGCGATTTTCCAGCTGCTGTTGCGGCGTGGCGGCATCGATCCGGCACGCGCGATATATATCGACGACACGTCGCGGCATGTCGAAGCGGCCAAAGCGCTGGGTATGCGCGCTTTGCTTTTTCAGGATGCCTCGACCTTGCATCGTGAGCTTTCGTCTCTCGGTCTGCTCGAGCCCGTGGCGGATGAGTCACGCGCATGACCAAGCCAACCCCGAACGAAGCGCTGCCGCGAGAGCGGCAACAATGGATTCTGGAGCGCCTGCGCAGTCACGGCCGCGTGGTCGCGATCGAGCTGGCGGACATGTTCAAGGTTTCAGAAGATTCGGTTCGCCGTGATCTGCGCGATCTGGCCGCGCAGGGTTTGTGCAAGCGCGTTTACGGGGGTGCCTTGCCGCTTTCCGCATCGTCCACGCCGCTGAAGCAGCGCCGCGGCGAACACGGTGCCCGCAAGATGGCCTTGGCAAGAACGGCGGTAACCCTCGTGCGTCAGGGACAGGTGCTGCTGATCGATGCCGGTTCGACCAATACCGCGATTGCTCTGGCGTTACCTGAAAACTTCGGGTTGACGGTGGTGACCAACGCGCCGGACGTGGCCAGAGCGCTGATGGATCGCGAAGGGTTCGAGATTCTGCTGATCGGCGGCCGCATCGATGCGCGTATCGGTGCCGCGGTCGGTGCGCAGGCCATTCGTGAAATACGCCGTATTCGTGCCGACGTTTGTTTCCCCGGTGCTTGCGCGGTCGATTCGACGCATGGCGTGTGGAGTTTCGACAGCGAAGAGGCCTTGTTGAAACGGGCGATGATCGAGGCCAGTGGTGAAACAGTGGTTGTCGTAACCCAGGAAAAGCTGGGGTCGGCCGCCACGCATCAGGTTGCCAGCATTGCCGAAGTGCAGCACCTGGTGATTGAGCATGCGGTGGATCGTGCCGCCCGGTCGGCCTTCCAGAGCGCCGGTGTCATCGTGCACCGGGCGGATGCCGTCGTCAGCGGCTGACAGCGAACGATATATTTCGGGCGAAAAACAAAAACGCCACGCAAATCTGCGTGGCGTTTTCGTGAGTGAAACTAACTTTGCTAAGCCCGAAGACCCGGCGTTTATTGCGCCAGGCGATACCAGGTCTGTGAACGGCCGAGCAGGGAAAAACCGATATAACCGCGGACGTCCATTTTCTGGCCGCCGTTGTCGAGCGTGAGTTTCACCTTGTATACCTTGCCGCTTTTCGGATCGATGATCTTGCCGCCATCCCACACGTCGCCGTCTTTCTTGACGCCGGACATGATGGTCATGCCCTCGACCGGCTGATCCTTCATCGCGCCCTCGCAGAGCACGCATTTCGGGTGTTCGCCGCCGCCCTGAGCTATTTCCTGCGGCGATAGATTCATCACCTGCAGCACCTTGCCCTGCAGTGCACCGCCGTTGTCGGTGATTTCAATGACCGATTTTTGTTTGCCGGACACGTCGTCGACCTGTTTCCACTTGCCGACAGGCGAGTCGTTGGCGGCTAGTGCGACGCCGGCGGCCAGCAGCAGGCTGGTGGCGAATGCGATGCGGAACCCTTGCTTCATGGTATTTCCTCCCGTACGAAAGCGTATGGACGCAGATTGACCAGCTGCCGGGAAGCGGTCAAGTTGCACTGCGCAAAGACTAATTTTTCACACAGGACCGGCGTGCAAAGCGTGGACTGGCATAATGCTCAGCTGAATCTTTCCGATTGCTTATAGCGCATGAATGTCCCCACCGAAGCCCTGGTCCGCCGCGTCCTCGCCGAGCAGACCGATCCGCATACGGGCGCACCCCTGCTCGACGCCGTGCGTGCCGTTGGCGTCGATAGCGGACGCGTTTCCGTAGATATGCAGCTTGGTTACCCCGCTGCCGGCGCCGTGGACGAGCTGACCCGGCGCGTTCGGCAGGCGCTGGAAGCCGATCCGGCCATCGAATCAGCCGCGGTATCGATCACCTGCCGCGTTCATGTGCACAAGGTGCAGGGCGCGCTGGCGCCGTTACCGAACGTCAAGAACATCATCGTGGTGGCGTCGGGCAAGGGCGGCGTAGGCAAATCCACGGTCTCGGCCAATCTCGCGCTAGCGCTGCAGGCGGAGGGCGCCAGGGTCGGCGTGCTGGACGCGGATATCTACGGTCCCAGCCAGCCGCGCATGCTCGGCGTCAGCGGCAAGCCCGAATCGCCCGATGGCAAGGTCATCATTCCGATGCAGGCGCATGGATTATCGGTGATGTCGATCGGCTTTCTCGTCGAGGAGGACACGCCGATGATCTGGCGCGGCCCGATGGTGACCCAGGCGATGATGCAACTGCTGACCGACACCCGCTGGGAGCAGCTGGATTATCTGATCGTCGATCTGCCGCCCGGCACCGGCGATATCCAGCTGACGCTGTCGCAGAAGGTGCCCGTGGCCGGCGCGGTAATCGTCACCACGCCGCAGGACATCGCGCTGCTCGATGCGCGCAAGGCGTTGAAGATGTTCGAGAAGGTCGAAGTGCCGGTGCTTGGCATCGTGGAAAACATGGCCATGCACGTGTGCTCGAACTGCGGCCACGAGGAACACATTTTCGGCGAAGGCGGCGGGGCGCGTATGGCCGAGCAATACGGCGTGCCGTATCTGGGCTCGCTGCCGCTGGATATCCGCATCCGCGAGCAGGCCGACGACGGTACGCCGACGGTCGTGGCGATGCCGGAGTCCGATCTGGCCGCGCGCTACCGAGAAATTGCGCGTAATGCGGCCGGGCGGCTGTCACGGCAGCCGCGCAACAAGTCGCTTGGGCTGGGCAAGATCGTCGTGCAGGGTGCGCCTTGAGCCGGCGGTGCTGAATCCGTTCGGCTTGTCGCGTGATTTGGCCTTTATCGTCACGATCGATGGTGTCGAACCGCCGAAGCGTCCCTGTGGCGTGGTATTTTCCGCATCTTTAGTCGGTTCGCCCGGCAAACCATCAGCACCTGGACTGGAGCGCGCGTGAGCATCAAACCCGACAAATGGATCCGCCGCATGGCCGAACAGCACGGCATGATCGAGCCGTTCGAGCCCGGTCAGGTCAAGCTGCGTGACGGCCAGAAGCTGGTGTCCTACGGCACTTCGAGTTACGGCTACGACGTGCGCTGTGCCAACGAGTTCAAGATTTTCACCAACATCAATTCGACCATCGTTGATCCCAAGCATTTCGACGCAGGCAGCTTCGTCGACGTGACAGCCGATGTATGCATCATTCCGCCGAACTCGTTCGCGCTGGCGCGCACGGTCGAGTACTTCCGCATTCCACGCAAGGTATTGACCATTTGCCTGGGCAAAAGCACCTACGCGCGCTGCGGCATCATCGTCAACGTGACGCCGCTGGAGCCGGAGTGGGAAGGCCACGTGACGCTGGAGTTTTCCAATACCACGCCGCTGCCGGCTCGTATTTATGCGAACGAAGGCGTCGCGCAGATGCTGTTTCTCGAATCCGACGAGGAATGCGAAACCAGCTACAAGGATCGTGGCGGCAAATATCAGGGCCAGCAGGGTGTAACCCTGCCGCGCACTTGATCGAACGGCAAAAGCGTAGGTAGCACTTTGCCTGAACGAGCGGGTGGGTGCCCAATCCACGGCGTGTCCTCGGCGTTACAATCCCCTCGATTTAATTGATTCACTGCACTGGAGATCCGCATGATCCGTTTCCCCCCATTGTTCAAGCGCGTCACGGTCGCGATCATGCTGTGCAGCTTTATGCTGCTGGCCGGCTGCCATATGTTTGGCGGTGGCACCAAAGAGGTCACCACGGCATCGATGAAAGGCCAGTTCGACACCACGATTCAGTCGTACAAAGAGGGCCAGTTTTTGGTTGACGGCGCCGTGCTTTCCGCCATTGATACCGGCAGCCACTTTGCCTACCTGAAAGATCAGGGCAAGCTGCCGAAAACGGTGCTGCTGACCGCCAGCGACGATTCGAAAATCCGCAAGGAGCATCTGCAGTACATGGCGCGCATGCAGCTCGATTACGGCTTTCGGGTGTACTACGACAACAAAGGCACGCTGACCGAAATCAACCCGGTCGATACCAAGGCGCGCGAGTTGGAAGATCATCACGATAAGCCAACTGTGGACAGTTCTACGCCTACTGCCGGTGGCGCTGATAGCGATAAACGGCCAGGCAGCGGCGGGCAATAATCCCCGCGTTTGATCACAAATGGTTTCGCTAAAAGCCCACGAGTGGCTTCGTGGGCTTTTTTTCTGGATCAACGCCGGTACTGAACGCCGTATCGAACGTATTTCAAGGCCATGACCCGATTAGCCCACGCCATAAAGGCCAATAACTGATGACCCCGATCCCGAGCCGCGGTCAGTAATTTACGCGCCGGCTTAGTGCGGTACGATGGAATTTATTCGATATCACCCGGTGCGGCAATGCGCAGGCCGGCTGTGGTCAACGCCTCGCGCAACTGGCCGGCGAACTCGACCGCTTGTGCGCCATCGCCATGCAAGCAGAGGGTCTCGGCATGCAGCGAAACGGCTTGGCCGTCTGCAGTAACGACGCCGGCGTCGCTGGCAATTCGGATGGCTTGCGCTACCGCCTGCGTCGCGTCTTCGATGACGGCACCGATTTCACCGCGCGGTTGCAGCGAACCATCGGCGCGATAGCGGCGGTCCGCGAAGGCTTCGGAAACGACGGGCAGGCCGATGGCACGACCCGCATCGATCAAGGCGGACCGGGCCAGGCCGAACAGACGCAGCTGCGGATCAAATTGCTGCACGGCGCCAGCGATGGCGTCGGCCAGTGTCCGATCACTCGCCGCCATGTTGTAGAGCGCGCCGTGCGGCTTCACGTGGGCCAGTCGCGTGCCGCTGGCGTGGGCGAAGGCATGCAGTGCTCCGATCTGATAAAGGGTCATCGCGTGGACTTCAGCGGGAGTGACGCGCATTTCCCGGCGCCCGAAACCCTGCAGATCGGGCAGCGAAATGTGCGCGCCGATAGCGACGCCGCAGGCCATCGCACGAGCGACCGTGCGCTGCATGATCTGCGGATCGCCGGCGTGGAAGCCGCAGGCTATGCTCGCCGAACTGATCAGTGCGAGCAGCGCGTCATCGTCGCCCATGCGCCAGGCACCAAACGATTCGCCAAGATCGCAATTCAGGTCGATACGTTTCAATGCGATAGCTCCGCTGTCATGTGATTCGTCAGATTCGGGTCAGCCGTTGCGCGATCAAGTGGAGCATACGAGCCATGCGCTGTTGGTGCTCCGCCATCTGCATGCGGGCCTGTTCGAACGTGGTTTGACGAAAGCATACGGTATCGCCAGGGCGTCGTTGCGCCAGCCGCGGCAGATCGATGGCGGCGAGCTGGCCGATGCGCGGATAACCGCCGGTCACCGGTGCCTCGGCCATCAGGGCGATCGGCTGACCGGATGGTGGCAGCTGCAGCGTGCCTGGCAACGTCGCTTCGGAAATCAGCTCCAGCGGCTCGCGCAGGCTCAGGTTATGGCCGTCCAGACGGCTGGCCGTCCGGTTAGTGTCCTTGCTCAGCGTGAAGCTTTGCCCGTACAGCTGTTGCCGAGACTTTTCATCCAGCAGCGGTGAGTGGCTGCCGGGCAGGAGTCGCAGCGCGTGCGCGGCAAAGTCGAACCACGGTTGCGGGTCAAGACTCCAGGGCAGCACGATGACGTCTCGACTATCCTTTGCCTGGCCAAACGGTGAAAAAGCACCTGTCGGCAACGCATCTCCTGCGCGCAATGCCCGCCCGCCTGCGTAACCCAGTTTGGCATGCAGATCGCTGCTGCGGCTGCCGAGTATCAGCGGCACGTCAAAACCGCCGGCGACAGCCAGATAGCTGCGGCAGCCGATCGCCATGCCGCCGAGCTGCAGCACGCTGCCGGCGGGCAGCCGGCAGCGCGTCCACATCGGAATCGACTGGCCGTCGATGTGCGCAGCGATGGGTGCGCCGGTCAATGCAATCACCGCGGCCTGGCTGAACTTGAGAGTCGGCCCGATCAGGGTGCATTCGAGTGCGGCCTCGCCCTGCCGATTGCCGACCAGCGCGTTGGCCAGTTGCCAGGCCGGGCGATCCATCGCGCCCGAACGACCGACGCCGAGTGCGGCGTGGCCCTGTCGCCCCGCATCCTGCAGGGTGCTGGAAAGACCGGGTTTGACGACGATAACGCTCACGTTTTTTTCGCCGCGGTGAGCTGCCGAAACGTCGCCTCGTCGATGGCATGGAAGCGCACGCGGTCGCCGGCCGCGAGTAGTGTCGGGATCTCGATAGCTGCATCGAACAGTCGCAGCGGCGTGCGCCCGATCAGCTGCCAGCCGCCGGGCAGTTCGTTGGGATAGATGCCGGTCTGCTGGCCACCGATCGCGACGCTGCCGGCAGGCACGCGCTGGCGCGGATCGGCACGACGCGGCACGGTCAGTGCAGGGTCCATTCCCAGCAGATACGGGAAGCCTGGTGCGAAGCCGAGCATGGCGACGCGGTATTCGGCCGCGGTGTGGCGCGTGATCACGTCGGCTTGTGACAGCCCGGTCAGCCTCGCTACCTCGGCAAGATCCGGCGCACTGGCGTTGCCGTAATGCACTGGGATGTCGATCAGCCGCGCGCTGTCCGATTCGATCGTCAGGTCGACCAGTATCTCCAGTACGGCATCGCCGAGTCGCTGGTGCGGCGTCGCCGTTTCATGGCCGCTCCATTGTTGCGCATCGAAACGCAGCAGCAGGCTGGCATAGGCGGGCACGCACTCCAGCTCGGGCCAATGTACGCGTATGCGCGCAGCGGCGGCATGCACGTAGTCGTTGATATGCCTATTGATGGTGTTGCCGAAGCGCAGCAGCAGGGCGTCTTCCGCTATCGCCTCACACTGGATAGCCGGCGGCATGCGCGATCAGTGAGGCAGAATGTTCAGCGCCTGCCGCAGCGCGTTGATGCGTGCGGCCAGCGTCTGGGATTCGTAGGTTTCGGCCGTGCCGTGCGCCCATACCGGCTTGGGCCATGCAGCGTCGCCTTCGATGCGGGCGATCACGTGCACGTGCAGTTGGCGCACGATATTACCCAGCGCGCCGATATTGAGTTTGTCGCAGGGCGCCACCGCGCGCAGGGCGGCGGTGGCGCGATTCACTTCCTGCCAAAGCGTGAGCTGCTCGACGTCGGTCAGATCGACGATCTCGATCCGGCCAGCGCGTCGCGGCACCAGAATCAGCCACGCATAGCGCGCGTCATTCATCAGCAGCACCTCGCACAAGGCCAGCGACGTCACCGCCAGCGTATCGGCGGCGAGTCGCGTGTCGAGTGCGAAGTGTTGATCGGGCATGCTCAGCCCAGGTTTTTCTCGAAGAAGGCCAGCGTGCGCTCCATCGCCAGCTTGGCGCTCGGCGCGTCGTAGCTGCCGCGCTGGTCGCAGTTGAAGCCATGGTCGGCGTCGTAGACGTAGAAGCCGGCGTCCGGATTGGCGGCCTGCACCTTGGCGCGATCGTCGGCGCTGATGTGCGCATCGCGCTCGCCGTAATGGAACAGCAGCGGTGCCTTGGCCTTCTGGTCGACGAACATCACGTTGCGGCCGCCGTAGTAGCTCACGCCCGGCAGACCGAGCTTGATGGCCGACAGGTACGCCACGCTGCCGCCCCAGCAGAAGCCGACGGTGCCGACTTTACCCGCGCCGGCAATGCGCTTGGCCGCGGCGTCGACGTCCTGGATCGGCTGGTCGAAGCCGACCTTGCCGACCAGATCGATACCGGCCTTCATGCCGGCCTCGTCGTAATTCAGCTCGACGTTTTTCTCGGCGTGATCGAACAGCGCTGGCGCGATCGCGGTGTAGCCGGCCTGGGCAAAGCGGTCGGTGACGTCGCGGATATGGCTGTTGACGCCAAAGATTTCCTGGATCACCACGATGCCGCCCTCGGACTTGCCGGCGGGTTCGGCCAGGTAGGCGTCGATGGTGGTATTGCCGCTTTCAAGCTTGATGAACTGGCCCATGAGTATTCCTGTGCTGTGATTGGGGAAGGGTGTCGGTGGCATCGCATGGAGAGCAGGGAAGCAATGCCGACGAAACGGTGGATCGGACGCGCGAAGTCTAGCGCGAGGCACCGCCCGGACATGTTAGACATTCGTCGTCGCAAGGTGCTGCGGCCGATGGACGCGGCGCGCGGGTACAATACGCAGTCTTGCCATCACGTTTCCCGCCCATGCCCGCCTCAGCCAGCTCCTCCGCCAGCACGCAGAAAATCGGTTTCGTCAGCCTGGGTTGCCCCAAGGCGCTGGTCGATTCCGAGCGCATCCTCACCCAGCTCAAGGTCGAGGGCTACGAGATCGTACCCAGCTACAACGCCGCCGACGCCGTGGTGGTGAACACCTGCGGTTTCATCGATTCGGCCGTGCAGGAGTCGCTGGACGCCATCGGCGAGGCCCTGCACGAGAACGGCAAGGTCATCGTGACCGGCTGCCTGGGTAAGCGCGAGAGCCTGATCCGCGAAGCTTATCCGGACGTGCTGTCGATCAGCGGTCCGCAGGACTACGCCAGCGTGATGACGGCGGTGCACAAGGCACTTCCGCCGATGCGCAACAAGTTTCTCGACATCGTGCCGGACACGGGCGTGAAGCTCACGCCCAAGCACTACGCCTATCTGAAAATTTCCGAAGGCTGCAACCACCGCTGCAGCTTCTGCATCATTCCGTCGATGCGCGGCAACCTCGTCTCGCGCCCGGTCGACGAAGTGCTGCTGGAAGCCGAACGGCTGGTGAAGGGCGGCGTCAAGGAGCTGCTGGTCATCTCGCAGGACACTAGCGCCTATGGCGTGGACCTGAAATACGTCGAGCGGCCGTGGCGCGACAAGACCTACCGCACGCGCATGACCGAACTGTGCGAGGGCCTGTCGGAGCTGGGCGTGTGGTCGCGGCTGCACTACGTCTATCCGTATCCGCACGTCGACGAAATCATGCCGCTGATGGCTGAGGGCAAGCTGCTGCCGTATCTGGATATTCCGTTCCAGCACGCCAGCCCGCGCATCCTCAAGCTGATGAAGCGGCCGGGCAATATCGACCGCACGCTGGAGCGCATCAACAACTGGCGCAAGGTCGTGCCGGATCTGACGATTCGCAGCACCTTCATCGTCGGTTTTCCCGGCGAAACCGATGCCGAGTTCGAGGAACTGCTCGATTTTCTGCGTGAGGCCAAGCTCGATCGCGTCGGTGCGTTCGCCTATTCGCCGGTCGACGGCGCCAAGGCCAACGAGCTGCCCGATCCGATTTCGGAGGAGCTGAAGGAAGATCGCCTCGAACAGTTCATGATGGTGCAGGCGGAAATTTCCGCGGCCAAGCTGCAGCAGAAAGTCGGCCGCACCATCAAGGTGCTGGTCGACGAAGCCGGCGAGGAGGGTGCGATCGCGCGCTCGGCCGCCGATGCGCCGGAGATCGATGGCACGGTCATCATTGGCGACGGTCAGAAGCTGCGGCCGGGTCAGTTTGTCGACGTGGTCGTCGAGTCCGCCGACGATCACGACCTGCACGCCCGCCTCGTCGGCTGACCCATGCGTTATCTCGCGCCGGCACGCGGGACGGTCGATCCGGCCGTGTTTGCGCGGCAGCCGCTGGCGGCCTGGTGCGAGCATGCGTCGACGCTGGAAGGCCTCGAATGGCCGTCCATCGGTGCGTTGAACGATGCGCTGCCCAGCGACGCTCGCGTCCGGTTCGTTGCGCAGAAGCCAGAGCTGCTCGCCGATGGCATGCACTACGAACAGCGCATCGCCGAGCGCGGTGAAATAGCCACTCGCGAGGGCAACTGGCACGACCTGCTCAACGCGCTGATCTGGTTGCGCTATCCCGAAATAAAGCAGGCGTTGAACCGCCGCCAAATGGCCGAAATTCTGCGGATGGGTCCAAAGCAGCGGTCGCGCTCGCAGTATGCAATGACCCATTTCGACGAAGCCGGTGTGATCGTCGTCGTGCGCGACAATGGGCTGCTGGCTCTGTGGGATGCGCACGACTGGCATGCGCTGTTCTGGCAGCATCGGCAGGCGTGGCTTGATGGTCGGATCGAGGTGGAGGTTTTTGGCCACGCGCTGCTGGAGCACGCGCTCAGCGCGGACAAATTGCTGGTCGGCAAGGCGCTGGTGTTTCATGCCCCGGCGACAACGGATATCGAACGCGCTCGCAGCCGTTGCGCCGAGCTCATATCGACGGGTGAGATGCTGTGCGACCCGCTGGATCTGAGGCCGCTGCCGCTGTCGGGCATCCCCGGCTGGCATCCTGACAATATCAGTGAGTCATTTCATCGGACCACCGAGTGCTATCAACCGCGCCGTGCCGATCGCCATTATCCGCCGGCGCGGCCGCTCGACTGAGCGCTACCTGCTAACGGACGAATGGCGCACATCCGTTGCCGAGAGGTCATCTATCGCACTGGCTGCAATGCTAGGCTCGGCGCTCTGATGAACGGATGGAGAGCGATCGATGATGGCGGGCACGACGATACGCAAGCGCATGCTGTATTCCATGCGTGTCTTGCTGGCTGCCGCATTACTGCTCGCGCCGCTATGGGTGCAGGCGCAATCCGCGGCCGGATTGTCCGCAGCGGACAAGCATGCGATAAGCAGCTACAGCTTCAACGAAGACAACTTCAAACGACTGGTTGGAGCGACGCGCGAGGCCCACACCATGGGCCTCAGACAAAAGCAGTTCGATTACTCGCAAGTGCACAGTCTCGACGATCTGGCGAACCTCGTGGTCGATCAGGACCCGCGCGCACGACCCCTGCTGCAGAAATACGGATTTACCCCGCGCGAATACCTGTTGGCCAATCTGGCACTCATGAACGCCGGCATGGTGGTGCAGGCAAAAGCTCAGCCCGAAGCCAGGCAATACGTGGATAAGAGCCGCGTTAATCCAGCAAACGTAAGTTTTTATGAAGCCCACGAGCAGCAAATCGCCCAGCTGCAGAGTGAGCTTGCCGACGGAAAGTGATCGGCTTATCGTCCATGATTAAGTACTGCATGCGACCAAGAGGCTCTCAGCGTCAGTCGGCGGCAGGGTTAATCGACGGCGTAGCTGATGTCGATGATTGCAAACGCTGCCGGCCCGTTAGGTAGCTCGACGTTGACCTCGTCATCGGTGCGCCGTTTCAACAGGGCACGTGCCATGGGCGAGTCGATGCTGATCCATCCGCGCTTCGCATCGGTTTCGTCCGGGCCGACGATCCGATAGTGCAGAACCTCGCCGGTATCGACGTTCTCCAGTTCGATTTGCGCGCCGAAAAACACCATGCCGCGGTCGCCGGGCGCGCCCTCGGCCACTTTCAGATCGGGGATGCGTTTGCTGAGAAAGCGGGCGCGCCGATCAATCTCGCCCAGCTGTTTTTTCCGGTAGATGTATTCGGCATTTTCCGATCGATCGCCTTCCGCGGCGGCGGCGGCGAGCGCTTTCACCACCTGAGGCCGAAGCACGTGCCAGAGATGGTCAAGCTCTGCCTTGAGCCGCTCGAAACCTTCGCGGGTAATGATGGCAGTGGAACGCGGTGAGGGTGGGCGCCAGCGGCTCACGGACTGGCCACCAGCCGCGATCGCTGCAGGCCAATCTCGCCGTGTAGCGGATGATCGGGCCACGCGGCGGCAAGCGTATCGAGCAGATTCGCCGCATCCTTTCGATGCTCGGGCTCTTCGGCGAGCAGACGCGCTGCCAGCAGACGCGCTGCCAGCAGACCGATGCGCGGCACCTGCGGATCTTTCAACCACGTGTCCAGAAACCCCCGGCACAGGTGCAGAGCGAGCCGGCGCATGCCCAGTCGCGCTGACAGATCGGCCAGCTCGCCGCAGGTGCGCGGATCATCGGGAATGAAAGCCGCATCGATACCACAGCATTCCTGCAGCACGCCCAGTGCCCGTCGTGCTTCGCCCTGGGCAATCAGCGAGGCGATCCAGATCTGGCCGTGTACCAGCAAGCCGTCGCGAAATCCCTGCTGTTGCAGCAGCCGTCGATAAGCCAGATGCAGCGAGGAGGGCGCCACTCGATTCTGCATCCGGGCAACCAGCAACGACGTGGCCGCCATTGCATCGTGCGGCGCGAGTGCGTCGACTTCGGCCAGTAGATCGTCGTCATCATCCTGCCCGCCAGCCTTGGCCAGTTTGGGTGCTTCGGGATCCAGGCCGAAGCGTTCGTGGCGTTGATGGATCAGCACGCCCATGAGGTGAAACGCCAGTATCGCCAGATAGGCATAGGCGAAAGCGAACAGCGGCATGGCCAGCAGCTGTGGCAGCAGGGCGGTGGTGATCGATGCCATCAGGATGGTCACGCCGAGCAGCAGGTTGATCGCTACCGGCACAAGATAGGCGGTGCCAAAGGCTCCGATCACGCGGGCCCAGTTCAGAGGGTTGATCGCCAGCGCCATATTGCCGTCGAACGCCAGCGACATGTCGATAGCCGGCAGCACCAGCGCGAACAAAATCAGCAGCGGCAGCAACGCATGCGGATAAAACACGATGGCGATGACGCAAAAGGCAACCACCAGCAGATGAATCGCCGTCAGACCCCAGGCGCTGGCGTCGCTGCTCTCCACACCGACATCCGGTGGGTCGGCGTAGCCGTTGGCGGTGTGCAGTAGACAGGTCGCGGCATAACGCCAGGTCGCCGCCCAGACGAACAGCCTCGCCAGCACGCCGATGTACGAAGGCAGCAGGCCGACGTAATGAATCAGCGCGAGCGCGACACAGGTGGCCAGCCCCGAACCGCGAATTGGATAGCCGAAGCCGCTGCGCACGCGTTCGCGGAAGGGAGTGTCGGCCGAAACAACGTCGATGCGCGGCATGCGAAATCAGCGCTTGCCGCCGAAGATGCCGCCCATGACCCCACGCAGAATCTGCCGGCCGATCTGGCTGCCTACGGTGCGCACGACCTGTTTGCCCATGGTCTCGATCATGCCCTGACGGCGCGCGGTACCGAACATGGCATCGCGCACGGCGCTGCCCCAGTTTGAGCCCGCGGTCGCGTCTGCTGGTGACGGGTTGCTCGTCGTGTCTGCCGTGGTGCTGCCAGCCGTCGAGGTGCTTGCCGCGGCTTTTTCGCTGGCGCGCCGGGCGAGCATTTCCTCGGCGGAATCGCGGTTAACCGCCGTGTCGTATTTCGCACCGACCGGCGAACGCTGCCGCACGGTCGCCCGTTCCGCATCGGTGATCGTGCCGATGCGGCAGCACGGCGTGGTGATCATGATCCGCTGGACCGGCGTCGGCACGCCGCCGTTGGCCAGGGTCGATGCCAGGGCTTCGCCGACGGCCAGCTGGCCAATCGCACTGACCACATCGAGGCCGGGGTTGGTGACAAACGTTTCCGCCGCTGCCTTGACCGCTTTCTGGTCGCGCGGCGTGAACGCACGCAGCGCGTGCTGGATGCGGTTGCCGAGCTGGCCGAGAATCACGCCGGGCACGTCGTCGGGATTCTGCGAGCAAAAGTAGACGCCGACACCTTTGGAGCGAATCAGCCGCACCACCTGTTCCACGCGCTGCAGCAGCGCGGGCGAGGCATCGCCAAACAGCAGATGCGCCTCGTCGAAGAAAAACACCATCTTCGGCTGATCCAGATCGCCGACCTCGGGCAACTGTTCGAACAGCTCGGACAGCAGCCACAGCAGAAAGGTGGAATACAGCCGCGGCTTGAGGATCAGCTGGTCGGCCGCCAGCACATTAATGACACCGCGCCCGCTCATGTCCTGGCGCATCAGGTCGGTCAGCTCCAGCGCCGGCTCGCCGAAAAAGCTGTCGGCACCATCGCTTTCCAGTTTCAGCAGCGCGCGCTGGATCGCGGCAATGCTGGCCGGGCTGATCAGCCCGTATCGTTTGGACATGTCCTTGGCATTGTCGGCGGCGAATGACAGCAGGGCGCGCAGGTCGGCCAGATCGAGCAGCAGCAGGCCCTGCTCGTCGGCGACCTTGAACACCACTTCCAGCACGCCTTCCTGGGTGTCGTTCAATTCCAGCACGCGGCCCAGCAGGGTCGGGCCCATTTCGCTGATAGTGGCGCGCACCGGATGGCCGAGCTTGCCGTAGATGTCCCAGAAAATGACCGGATTGGCCTGCGCTTTCCAGTCGTTGAGCTTGAGCGCTGCCAAGCGTGCCTTGAGCTTGTCGCCCGGTTCGGCGGCGGCCATCGACAGGCCAGCCAGATCGCCTTTTGCATCGGCCAGAAAACACGGCACGCCCAGACGCGAAAAACCTTCGGCCAGCACCATCAGCGATACCGATTTGCCGGTGCCGGTCGCGCCGGCGATCATGCCGTGGCGATTGCCGTACCGGGCATCCAGACTCACGCTGGCACTGTCGTTGCGGCCGATCAGTATTTCGGTCATGGCGTGGCATCCGTTCTCGTCTAAAACATCAAGCGATCGATCGATTGTAGCGACGATGGCGCGTCTGGCGCGCATCGGCAGTCGTTGAGTCCAAGCGCAGCGCCGGCTATGGTGGGCGCTTTGCAGCGAACGAAATCATCCATGTCGGCTTTATCCCGCAGCATCCGCGTCGCATCACTGGTCGTTGCCGCGGCGCTGCTTGGCGCATGCGCCACGGCGTCGTCCACAGCCGGCCGGCCGAGTGCCTCGGTCAACGCGCTCTATACGCAGCTCGACCAGGCCAGCAAGGGTTACGAGATTGCGGTGCAGCAGTCGCGCGCGGGCAATCCGCAGGCATCGCAACTGACGCTGACCCAGTCGCTGGATCAATTAAAAGTTGCCGCCGCGCATTGCAGCACGACGCCGGGCTGCGATTCGCAGCGCTTCTATTCGGTATTCGATCGCCTGCTGCGTCTAAAAGACGGTGACTTCGGCGGTGACGAGGATCTTGATAGCGATGTCGATCCCACCCAGGCCGCGCTGCCCACCGGAAAAACCGGCGCAGCGAGCCTGCCCGAAGCACAGCGCAGCGTGACCCTGCTGCATGGCCAGAAGCTATCCGAGCTGATCGCGATGAACGGCCCGACCAAGGCCGCGCTGGAAATGTGGCTGACCCAGTGGCGTCCCGCGTTGATGGATGCCTACGTCAATTACCAGTACATGCGCTACGAGATGTGGCCGCAATACGAGAGTGCGGATCTGCCCGAGGCGCTGCTGTTCGGCATCATGGCGAAGGAGTCCGGTGGCAAGGTGCACGCGGTCTCGCGCTCGGGCGCGGCCGGGCCGCTGCAATTCATGTACGCCACCGGCGCGCGCTTCGGCCTGACCAGCGACAGCGGTTTCGATCTGCGCTATGACCCGGCCGAGTCGGCTCGCGCCAATGCGGAATACATCAACGAGCAGCTCGGCCAGTTCAACAACAATCTCGAGATGACCATCGCGGCTTACAACGGTGGCGAAGGGCGCATGCGCCGGCTGGTTGGTGACGATACCTCGGCGAGCTTTTACGATCCGCGCATTTACAACCAGTTATCGCAGGAGACGCGCGATTACGTGCCCTCGGTGCTGGCCGCGGCGTGGCTGTTTCTTCATCCCGACAGCTACAACCTGAAGTTTCCGAAAGTCGATGGCGCACCGGGCAAGATCACGCTCAAGCGCACGACGTCGCTGTCGGAGCTGACCGTATGTCTCGGCTCGTCGTACGGCATGAGCGACGGCTGGTTCCGCACCCTGCGCAACCTCAATCCGCGGCTGGACCCGCAGGCCGAGCAGCCGGCGGGCAGCGAGTTGCAGGTGCCCAAGCCGCTGGAAAGGGTTTACGCCGCGCGCTGCGTCACCGGCCCGTGGCCGATTCTTGCCAATGATCTGCACACGGCGGTAATACCGGTGGTGGGCTACACGCCGCCCCCGCCACCACCTGCGCCGGTAGAGCATTACAAGGTCTACAAGGTTCGTCGCGGCGACTCGCTGGCCAGCGTGGTACGCAAACTGCATTGTTCCAGCGTGCAGGAAGTGGCCGATTTGAACGGGCTGAAGCATCACGCAGTCAGCGTGGGGCAGACGCTCAGGCTGCCCGAGTGTCACTGAGCTGACAGCTAACGATGACCTGCGGGAGCGGTTTGTCCGCGGTCGCCGTTCGGCTCTTCAGCACAGCCCGAGACGCTGCCCGACCTGCACGTGCTGCTGCGGCTGCAGCGCGTCCAGTGTCGCCATCCCCTCGGGCATCAGCAGGATCACGGTGGAGCCCATATTGAAGCGGGCCATTTCAGCGAAGCGTTCCAGCGTGATGTGCTGGCCTTCGAAGGACTTGCGGCGAACGGCCGAGGCGTACGGTGGAATGACCAGTCCGTCCCACACCGTGGCGACCGACGACACCAGAATTGCGCCGACCATGACCAGCACGAACGGGCCGCTTTCGCTTTCGAAATGACAGACCAGCCGCTCGTTGCGGGCGAATAGCCGCGGTATCGCTTCGACCGCGAACGGCGCCACGCTGAAGATGCGGCCCGGCACGTGCACGGTTTCCTTCAAGGTGCCAGTCATCGGCATGTGCACGCGGTGGTAGTCGCGCGGTGACAGGTAAACGTTGACGAAGCGGCCGTTGCGATACGGCACCGCAGAGGCCTCGTCACCAAGCAGTTCGGCGGCCGTGTAATCGTGGCCCTTGGCCTGGAAGATCCGGCCATCGACGATATCGCCCGACTGGCTGATGCGACCATCGGCCGGGCAGAGCAGGGCCGACGGGTCGGCATCGGCCAGGCGCGCATCGGCGCGCAGCTTGCGGGTAAAGAAGGCGTTGAAGTGCTGATAGGCGAGGGCGTCCGGCTGCACGGCCTCAGCCATATTGACCTGATAATTGCGCACGATCGTGCTGATCAGCCAGTTCTTCCAAGGCCCGAACGTCCAGCGCGTCGCCCAGTAGACCACCCGCGAAAGCAGGCGATGAGGGAGGATGTATTGCAGCAATACGTTGAAGGTCATCCGCGGAGTATAAGCAAGGCGAGGGCGATTCCGGCGCCTGCCTTTATACTGCCCGGCTACTGACCGCTATGCCCAGGATCCAACGTGACTGCCGAACTTGCCTCGATCATCGACTTTATCCGCTATGGCGCCAGTCGTTTCTCGGCCGCTGGACTCACCTTTGGGCACAGCCACGACAACCCGATCGACGAAGCCACCCATCTGGTGCTGGCCAGCCTGCATCTGCCGCCGGACATTCCGCCGGCCTACGGCGCCGGCCGTCTGACCAAGGACGAGCGTGATGCCGTTCTGGCGCTGATCGACCGCCGCGTAAACGAGCGCCTGCCGGTCGCCTACCTGGTCGGTGAAACCTGGTTCGCCGGACTGAAGTTCAAGAGCGACCGCCGCGCACTGGTGCCGCGCTCGCCGATCGCCGAGCTGATCGAGTCGCGCTTCGCGCCATGGCTGGACGACAGGCACGTCGAGCGCGTGCTGGACCTGTGCACCGGCTCGGGCTGCATAGGCATCGCGATCGCCGAGTACAACCCTGACTGGCAGGTCGATATCGTCGATATCAGCGAGGATGCGCTGTCGCTGGCGCGCGAGAACATCGTGTTCCAGCACCTAGAAGGCCGCGTCAACGCCATTCAGTCCGACCTGTTCGCCGGTGTCAAAGGCCAGCGCTATGGCTTGATTGTCTCCAATCCGCCGTACGTCACCGAAGACGAATACACCGCGCTGCCCGGCGAATACCGTCACGAGCCCAAGCTCGGCCTGACCTCTGGCGCGGACGGTCTGGACCTTTGCCTGCGCATGCTCGACGAAGCGGCGGACTATCTCACCGATGACGGCCTGCTGATCGTCGAGGTGGGCGAAAGCGAGCACGCGCTGTTCGCCTTGCTGCCCGAGCTTCCCTTTATCTGGATCGAGTTCAAGGTCGGCGCGATGGGCGTGTTTGCTCTTGAGCGGCGCGATCTGATCGAGCATGCTGACGTCATTCGCGCGGCAGCGGCGAATCGACGTTTGAGTTAATCCATCTCGTCGATGAGTGACGCGAATGCAGCTGACCACGCCACGACTGTTGATCGATGGGTTGCGCAGCGAGGACTCGGCGGCGCTATTCCACAATCGCGCCGATCCTGACGTCCGCCGTTATCAGAGTCGGTGGCCAGCATCGATCGATGACGCACTGGGCTTCATTGAAACGTGCCTGGCGGTTGCGCCGAATACGCCGGGCACCTGGTTCCAGCGGGCGATTCGATTGACGGATACCGGCGATCTGATCGGCGATCTGGGCCTGCATTTCATCGCCGAGGCCGAATCGACGATCGAGCTAGGCATCACGCTGTTGCTTCGTTATCAGCAGCGGGGCTACGCCAAAGAGGCCCTCAACGCTGTGTTGGGTTTTGTCTTCGATGACCTGGAAAAGCACCGCATCTACGCTTCCGTCGACCCGCGAAATCACGCCAGCCTGAAATTGCTGGAAGGCGTTGGCATTCGAAAAGAGGCTCATTTCCAGAAAAGTCTGCGTCTCCACGGCGAGTGGGCCGACGATGTCATCTACGCCATGCTCGCGCGCGAATGGTCGCTTCGCCGCCCAGCGGAGCGTCATCGCGGTTAAGCTGTCATGGTTATCAACGACGCACTGACGACATGTCCAGCAATTCCTTCGGTAAACTTTTCACGGTAACCACCTTCGGCGAAAGCCACGGTCCGGCGATCGGCTGCGTGATCGACGGTTGTCCGCCCGGGCTGGCGCTCAGCGTCGAGGAGTTTCGCCATGATCTTGAGCGGCGCGCGACTGGCAAAAGTCAGTACACGTCGCAGCGCCGTGAAGCGGACGACGTCGAGATTCTTTCCGGCGTCTATGAGGGCAAGACCACCGGCACACCGATCGGCCTGCTGATCCGCAATACCGATCAGCGCAGTAAAGACTACGGCGATATCGCGCAGACGTTTCGTCCCGGCCACGCCGACTATACGTATTGGCAAAAGTACGGCATCCGCGATCCGCGCGGCGGTGGCCGCTCGTCGGCGCGCGAGACCACCATGCGTGTCGCGGCCGGTGTGATCGCCAAGAAGTGGTTGGCGGAGCACTTCGGTGTGCGCGTGCGTGGTTATCTCGCGCAGATCGGCGATGTCACACCAAACGCTTTCGACTGGGATGCGGTTGAGCAGAACCCGTTCTTCTGGCCGGATGCCGCGCAAGTCGCGGAGCTGGAAAGATTTATCAATGCGCTGCGCAAGTCCGGCGACTCGGTTGGCGCGCGCGTCAACGTGGTGGCCGATGGCGTGCCGCCCGGCTGGGGCGAGCCGATTTACGGCAAGCTCGACAGCGATCTGGCCAGCGCGCTGATGTCGATCAACGCGGTCAAGGGCGTAGAGATCGGTGACGGTTTCGCGGCGGTGAGCCAGCGCGGCAGCGAGCATCGCGATGAAATGCGCATGGACGGCTTTACGTCCAATCACGCCGGTGGGATTCTGGGCGGCATCAGTAGCGGTCAACCGGTGACGGCGTCGATGGTGTTGAAGCCGACGTCCAGCATTTTGATTCCCGGCCACAGCATAAATACGGCGGGTGAGGCGACCGAGGTTGTGACCAAGGGTCGGCACGATCCCTGTGTCGGCATCCGCGCCACGCCGATTGCCGAGGCGATGATGGCGCTGGTGTTGATCGATCACGCGTTGCGCCATCGCGCGCAGTGCGGCGACGTTGGCGTGGTTGAACCGCGTATTCCATGACTCGAACTGATTTCTTTTTCAGCCATTCAACGTGATGCACAAGGCACTTAAACGATGAGCGAGCGGCAACGTGTATGGGTATCGCGCCCGGTTTTTTCCGAGGTAGTGAGTCAGTTGGAGCAGTATTTCGAGGTGGTGACGGAAACGGTCGACACGAAGCGGTCGGCGGATGAGCTGAAAGCCATGCTGGCCGATGTCGATGGCGTCATGCTCGGTGGCAGTGATCGCGTCGATGCCGCGGTACTCGATGGCAATCGTCGCTTGAAGGTCATCGCCAATCTGGGCGTGGGCTACAACAACCTCGATATTGCCGCGCTGACCGAGGCTGGCGTGCTCGCCTGCAATACGCCCGACGTGCTCGATGAAAGCGTGGCGGACTACGCCTGGGCGCTGATGATGGCAGCGGCGCGCCGCGTGGGTGAGGCAGAGCGCTGGCTCCGTGCAGGACGCTGGCACGGCATGCGTTTCGACGATTGGTTGGGTGTCGACTTGCATGGCAAGACGTTGGGCATCCTCGGCATGGGTCGAATCGGCCAGGCCATCGCACGGCGAGCGGCAGGCTTCGGTATGCCGGTGATTTATCACAACCGCCGCCGCGTATCCGCCGAGGTTGAGCAGGCGTGCAAGGCGCGCTATGTCGAAAAAGCCGCGCTACTGAAAGAGGCGGATCATCTGATCCTGGTGTTGCCGTTTACGCCGGAAAGCCGGCATACCATTGGCGCAGCCGAGCTGGCGACGATGAAGCCGAGCGCCGTGCTGGTGAATATCGCTCGCGGCGGGATTGTCGACGATGTCGCACTGGCGGCGGCGCTGCGCGAAGGGCGGCTGGCCGCCGCCGGGCTGGATGTGTTTGAAGGTGAGCCTGAGGTGCATCCCGATCTGCTCGCGCTCGAGAACGCCGTGCTCAGCCCGCACATTGGCAGCGCGACCGAGCAAACCCGTCGCGCGATGGCCGAGCTGGCCGCCGCCAACATCATCGCCGCGCTCGGTTGCGGAGCGCAGGCTGGCCGACCGCCCAGTCCGATCAATCCTGAAGTGCTGAAAAAGTAAGGCTTGGCGTAGCCGACGGGATGCCCAAGCGTATATTCTGCGGCGCTTGCGCGATGAATCAGCGTCTATCGCCGCGTTGATGAGTGATATCGAATTTCCTCTGTTGAAACGGAACCACGGGTAGTAAAGATCAGTGAGTAAAAAGAGCAGTTACAAGGTGGCCATGGTCGGAGCGACGGGCGCCGTGGGCGAGACCTTGCTGGCGATTCTGGCCGACCGCGATTTCCCGGTCAGCGAACTGGTGCCCCTGGCCAGCGAGCGATCGGCGGGCGGCATGGTGAAATATGCGGGCCAGGACGTCACGGTGCAGTTGCTCGATACCTACGATTTTGCCGGCGTCGATATCGCGTTCTTTTCCGCCGGTGGTTCGGTCAGTCGCGAGCACGCGCCGCGGGCGGCCGCCGCTGGTGCCGTGGTGATCGATAACACCTCCGAATTCCGCTACGACGATGACGTGCCACTGGTGATCAGCGAGGTCAATCCGCACGCCATCGCCGACTACACGCGACGCGGCATTATTGCCAACCCCAACTGCTCGACCATGCAGATGCTGGTGGCGCTGGCGCCGATTCACCGTTCGGTGCAGATCGAGCGGATAAACGTGGCGACGTATCAGTCCGTTTCCGGCGCCGGTCGCCAGGGTATGGAGGAGCTGGGTCGGCAGACTGCCGCGTTGCTGAACTTCCAGAGCGTCGAACCGGGCAAGAAATTTCCGGCGCAGATCGCCTTCAATGTGATCCCGCAGATCGATGATTTTCAGCCCAACGGCTACACGAAGGAAGAAATGAAGCTGGTCTGGGAGACGCGCAAGATCCTCGAAGACGATTCGATCCAGGTGAACCCGACCGCGGTGCGGGTGCCTGTGTTCTACGGCCACTCCGAAGCGGTGCATATCGAAACGACCGACAAGATCACCGCCGAGGAAGTCCGCGAACTGCTGCAGCAAGCCGAGGGCGTTGTGTTGATGGACGAGCGCAAGCCCGGCGGCTATCCGACACCCGTAGGCGAAGCGGCCGGTAACGACGCTGTCTATGTCGGGCGCATTCGTGAGGATATTTCGCACGAACGCGGCCTGGACCTTTGGATTGTGTCGGACAATATCCGCAAGGGCGCCGCGCTGAACGCGGTGCAGATTGCCGAGAAGCTGATCGAGGATTACCTGTGATGGCCGCTTCATACAAACGCCTTGGCTGGGCAATGACGGGCCTGGTGTTACTGATCGCCGCGCCGGTCTCGTCAGCAGCCAGCCATTCGCGGACTCAATCCGCCAAGCCGGTTGACACGTCGCCCGCTGCGTTGGCGCAGGCAAAGCAAAAGCTCGAGCAGCAGCAGGCGCAAGTCAAACAGCTGCAGGACAATGTCGCCAGGCAGGAATCGGACAGCAAGCAGGCCAGTGAGCGGCTGCAGAAGCAGGATCAAACCATCAGCCAGATGCAGCAGGAATTGAAGGCCTTGCAGGCCAAACAGGGCGCAGGACATCGCTGAGTGCGCGAAAATAACGAGAACGAACCGCAGCAATGTGCTGCAAGTGGTCGTTTCAGCTATTGTTGATCGGTCGTTATCTAACTAAAGTGGCTCCGTGCGTGAAGCGTCGGCTGTAACGACGGCAACTTCATCAGTGGCGTCAAGGGTCGTTCGGGGGAACAAGCTAATGAATCGTTCGTTGAAGTTGTCGGCGCTGATTGCCTTCGCATTGGGCAGCAGCCAGCTGCTGGCGCTGGATATGGGGCAGATCCAGGTCAAGTCGGCGCTTTGGCAGCCGCTGCTGGCAGAGATTCCGATCAGCGCCGCCACGCCGGCGGAACTCAGGGGAATTACTGTTGAACTGGCATCCAGCGAAGAGTTCGCCCGAGCTGGCATCGTCGGTGGCCGGCCCACGGTCCCACTGAATTTCAACGTGGTCACCAGTGGCGGACGATCGGTTATTCGAGTCACCAGTACGGTGGCCGTCAACGATCCCTACCTCGATCTTTTGATCCAGGTGAATGGACACGCTGGCAAGAGCGTTCGCGAATTCGCCGTACTGCTCGATCCACCCAATTCGTCATCGACAGGTCCGGTGACGGCGTCGGCTGCGCCGCCGACCGTGGCGCCCGCTCCGCGACCGGCGTCGACCACGTCTGAATCGCATCCCTTGCCAAGGCATGTGGAGCGGGATGCCGGTTCGACGCCGCCAACGCGAAGCGTTCGCACAGCCTCGGCGGCCACGTCGAAGCCTCGCTCCCCTTCCACTGTTTCGCCGTCAGCCGACAAGGGACAGTACGGACCAGTCAAGAGCGGCCAGACCCTCTCATCGATTGCGCGCAGCACGGCGGCCTCCGCCGGAGTCAGCATGGATCAGATGCTGGTGGCGCTGAAGCAGGCCAATCCCGACGCCTTCTATCGCGACAACATCAACGCCCTGAAACGCGGCGTAGTGCTGCGCATTCCCGCGGCTGCCGATGCGCAGGCCATGGCTACAGCGGCGGCGATCGCCGAGGTGCAGCGCCAGAACAGCGACTGGCGTGCCGGCCGCGTGGGCAAGTCCGTCGCCGTGGCGGATGCTGCGACGCGTTCGTCAGCCTCGGGCGCGTCCGCCTCCGGTACGAACGCATCGACTGATCGCCTAGCGCTTGTGTCGGCCAGCGACAAATCCGGCTCGACCGATCAGAACGGCCGTGCCGGCGGCACGGGTGACTCATCGTCCGCCGGCATTCGGCAGGAGCTGCAGCGCACTAAGGAAAGCCTGGCCAGCGTGCAGCAGCAGGACAGCGATCTTAAAGTCCGGTTGCAGGATCTGACCGACATCAACAGCAAGAACGAACACCTGCTGTCGCTGAAGGACACCGAGATCGCTGACCTTCAGAACAAGCTAGCTACCGCCCGCAAAGCCGCAGGTCTGCCTGCGCAGCCCGCTCCGGTAGTGGCATCGTCAGCGGCCAGCGCCAAGGCGCCAGCCACGGTGGCCGTGCCTGCACCGGTGACTGCCGCGCCCATAACGACACCGGCTGCCGCCGCATCAGCGCCAGTTTCGGTGGGCTCGACAGCAGCCGCCGCTGCCAGTACCGCCCCGACGGCGTCATCGTCGGCCGTCGCTCCTGCTGCTGCTGCTGCCAGCACGCCGGTGGTGGCCAAGCCGCTGCCGGTAGTCAAGCCCGTAACGACGCCGGTGGCTGACGAGCCGTGGTACTCGCAGCCCTGGGCCTGGGCTGCCGGCGCTGGAGTCATTGTGGTGCTGGCCTTGCTGGCCGTACTGGATCGTCGGCGCAAGGCCGCGGCCGCTACGCCGCCGGTGGATAGCTCGCTCGCCGATCGCTTCAGCCCGGAGTTGACCGGCCATGACCCGAGCGATTTCGATCAGAACGAACTGCTCGACCAGCTGGCCGAGCATCCGGATGACATCGGACTGCATCTGGAGCTGGTGACTCTTTATTACTCACGCCGTGACGTCGACCATTTCGAAGCGGCCGCCGAAGCGATGCATGCGCACATCACCGATCCGGATCAGGACGAGTGGCAGGACGTGCTGAACATGGGCGAAGACCTGGCGCCGGGTCATCCCTTGTTTGACCATCATGAGGAACTGCCGCCGCCGGATTTCGACGAAACGCGCCGTGCGTTTGATCTGGACGATTATTCCGCGGAGCCGGAGCTGCATGCCGAGCCCGCGGCAAAACCGTTCGACCATTTTTCGGCGGTCGAAGCCAGCCCGCCGCCGACGATGCCGGAGTTGCCACCCGCCAGAACGGTGAGCGAGTACAGCCTGGACTTCGATCTCAATACGCCGTTTCGCGCTGCGCCAAAACCGTATTCTGCGGAAGAAGCCAAGGCGTCGGATGTCGCCGCCAGCGCTCCCCCCGAGTTGCCGGCCGAGTCATTTTCAGCCCCTCACGCACCCGTGCATACCGATGAGCCGGTGGCCGAATACAACCTCGATGGTTTTCAGGCCAGCAGCGCCGACCGGCTGGATGAATTCAACGATGACCCGGTCGATACCAAGCTCGATCTGGCTCGCGCCTACGTGGATATGGGCGACGCCGACGGTGCACGTGCCATGCTGGGTGAAGTCCTCAAGGAGGGCACGCAGATCCAGCAGGATGTCGCCAAGCGGATTCTCGAAACGCTCGACTGATTCCTGGCGCTGTGGATAAATCCCGTTCGGGCCGGCCTTTGCCGGCCCGACTTTGTTGGCGGCCTGCTAATCTTGTCCGTCATCCATCTCGTCTGCACCGAACGTCATGCGTATCGCCCTGGGTATTGAGTACGACGGCACCGATTTTTCCGGCTGGCAGCGGCTGAAAGCCGGCGCTAGCGTGCAGGCGAGCGTGGAAAAGGCGTTGTCGAAGGTCGCTGCGCACCCGGTCCAGATCAGCTGTGCGGGGCGCACCGATGCCGGTGTGCACGGTCGCTGCCAGGTGGCGCATTTTGACACCGAAGCACAGCGCGACATGCGTGGCTGGATACTCGGCGTTTCCTCGAATCTGCCCGACAGCGTGGCCGTACTTTGGGCGCAGCCGGTGGCGGCCGAGTTTCACGCCCGCTATGCCGCGCGTAGCCGGCGCTATCGTTATCATCTGCTGAACCGCCCGGTGCGGGCAGCGCTCGATGCGCGCTACGTCACCTGGGAGCGCCTGCCGCTGGATGCGGCATTGATGCATCAGGCCGCACAGGCGCTGCTGGGCGAGCACGATTTCAGCGCCTTCCGCGCGTTGTCGTGCCAGGCGGCGCATCCACGCCGCACCGTGTTGGGCGTGGATGTGCGGCGTGAAGGGGAGCAGATCTTCGTCGACATCGAGGCCAATGCGTTTCTGCATCACATGGTGCGCAATATCGTCGGGTCGCTGTTGATGATTGGTCGCGGCGAAAAGCCGGTGGCCTGGATGGGCGAACTGCTGGCCGGCGCCGACCGGCATGTCGCGGGTCCCACCGCGCCGGCGTCCGGGCTTACTTTTCTGGGGCCCCGCTACCCCGTGCACTGGGGTTTGCCGGCAGAAGTCAGCATGATCGATTCGCCCTCGCTGGAAGCCATCGCATGACGCGCATCAAATACTGCGGAATGACCCGCATCGAGGATGCGCTGCTGGCCGCGCATCTCGGCGTCGACGCGATCGGGCTGATTTTCACGGCGCGCAGCGCGCGTCAGGTCACGGTTGCGCAGGCTGCGCTCATTTGCCGCGCGCTGCCGCCTTTCGTCAGCACCGTGGCGCTGTTCATGGATGACGACGAGTCGTTCGTGCAGGAAGTCATCGAGGCGGTGCAGCCCGACTTGCTGCAGTTTCACGGCCGCGAAAGCGACGCCTGGTGTGCCCAGTTTGGCCGGCGGTATCTCAAGGCGATCGCCATGGGCGACGGCGCGGCGGCGTTGTCGCGGCTGCACGACTACCCGCAGGCGGCAGGCCTCCTGCTCGACGGGCATGGCTTGGGCGAAGCCGGCGGCAGTGGCCGCACGTTTGACTGGTCGCACATGCCGCACGGCCTTTCACAGCCGCTGATTCTGGCCGGCGGCCTCACGGCGGACAACGTTGCCAGGGCCGTTCGCATCGCGCGGCCGTGGGCGGTGGACGTGTCCAGCGGGGTCGAAACTTCGCCCGGTATCAAGGATGCCGGTAAGATGGCGGCCTTGATCGAAGCGGTGCGGTCCGTCGAGCTTCACGATGGATTGCCCGGGTGCGTGTGACGCTAACCCTTCGCGTTGGCGGCGGTTGCCGTGACGATACGCCCTTGGCGGTGGCCAAAGCCGCAGCTGAGACGGTGATTTCCTGTCTTATTGAGTGAGTGCATGAGCAAGATCGCGGATTTCAACGCCTACCCCGACGTACACGGCCGCTTTGGCGATTACGGCGGCAGCTACGTCGCCGAGACGCTGATGGCACCGCTGGCCGAACTGACCGAGGCATACCTGCGTCTGCGCGACGATCCGGAGTTCATCGCCGAACTCGATCGCGACCTGAAGTATTACGTCGGTCGGCCCAGTCCGATCTATCACGCCGAGCGTCTGTCACAGCACGTAGGCGGTGCGCGCATCCTGCTCAAGCGCGAGGATCTGAACCACACTGGCGCGCACAAGATCAACAACACGGTCGGCCAGGCGCTGGTGGCCAAGCGCATGGGCAAGCCGCGCATCATCGCCGAAACCGGCGCGGGCCAGCACGGCGTCGCCAGCGCCACGGTCGCTGCACGGCTCGGCTTGAAGTGCGTGGTCTACATGGGCGAGGTCGATATCGAGCGCCAGAAGATCAACGTCTACCGCATGAAGCTGCTCGGTGCCGAGGTGGTGCCGGTGACTTCCGGTTCAAAAACGCTCAAAGACGCGCTCAACGAAGCCATGCGCGACTGGGTCACCAACGTGGCCGACACGTTCTACATCATCGGCACGGTGGCCGGCCCGCATCCGTATCCGCTGATGGTGCGCGACTTCAACGCCATCGTTGGGCGTGAGGCGCGCGCACAGATGCTTGAGCAATACGGCCGCTTGCCCGACGCGATGACCGCCTGCGTCGGCGGCGGCTCCAACGCCATTGGTCTGTTCCATGCGTTTCTCAATGACGCCGACGTGCGACTGGTCGGCGCCGAAGCGGCGGGCGAGAGCATTGCCAGCGGCCATCATGCGGCATCGCTGATCGCTGGCCGCCCTGGTGTACTGCATGGCAATCGCACCTATGTGCTGTGCGACGACAACGGCCAGATCACCGAAACGCATTCGGTCTCGGCTGGACTGGACTATCCGGGTGTCGGTCCCGAGCACGCCTTCCTCAAGGACGCCGGTCGTGCCGAATACGCCGGTATCACCGACGACGAAGCGATGGAAGCCTTTCATCTGCTGGCGCGCATGGAAGGCATTCTGCCCGCGCTGGAATCGGCGCATGCCGTGGCGCAGGCGATGAAGCTGGCGCGCGAGTATCCAAAGGACGCGCTGATCCTGTGCAACCTGTCCGGTCGCGGCGACAAGGACGTGCATACGATTGCCGAGCGCGAAGGGGTAACAATATGAGCCGCATCGATCAGCGGTTCGCGCAGCTCAAGGCGAGCCATCGCACCGGGCTTATTCCGTTCGTCACCGCTGGTGATCCGTCGCCCGATCATATGGTTGCGCTGATGCATGCGCTGGTCGATGCCGGTGCGGATCTTATCGAGCTGGGCGTGCCGTTTTCCGATCCGATGGCCGATGGCCCGGTGATCCAGCATGCCAGTGAGCGGGCGATTGCCAAGGGCATCGGTCTGGAGCATGTGCTGCGCTGGGTCGGCGAATTTCGCACGCGCGATGCGGATACGCCGGTCGTGCTGATGGGGTATCTCAATCCGATCGAAATTCACGGCTACGCGCGGTTTGCGAAGGAGGCCGTCGAGTCCGGTATCGATGGCGTGCTGGTGGTGGATTGTCCGCCGGAGGAATCGGCCGTTCTGAAGCCGTTAATTGACGCGGGTTTGCAGCAGATTAGCCTCGCCGCGCCGACGACGGCACCTGACCGCCTCGAGAAACTCTGCGCCAACGCGAGTGGCTTTTTGTACTACGTGTCGTTTGCCGGCATCACCGGCGCGGGTCACCTGAGTACCGGCGATATTTCCAAGCGTGTTGCGGACATCCGCTCGCGCGCCAAGGCGCCGGTGGCGGTTGGTTTCGGCATTCGCGATGCGGCGAGCGCGAAAGCCATTGCCGGCTTTGCCGATGCCGTGGTGATCGGCAGCGCCCTGGTCGAGACGCTTGCTGGCGCGCACGATGCGGCCGATATCGCGGAGCGCGTGCGAGCTTTTCTCGCGCCGATTCGTGCGGCGCTGGACTGACACCTGACTCGCCGCCGGCATGGCGCGTAACGAACGGTACGGCGGTACCTTGTTTCACTTATCTGATCGACTTTGACAAGTCCACATTGACAAGCGGTGATGCGATGAACTGGTTGCAAAAAATCATGAACCCGCGGACCCGTTCCGCCCAGCGCAACGTCGGCAAGGGTTCGGTACCGGAAGGCGTATGGGAAAAGTGCGGCGGCTGCGGCACGGTGCTGTATCGCCCGGAGCTTGAGGCCAATCTGATGGTTTGCACCAAGTGCGGCCATCACGGTTATATCGAAGCGCGTACACGCCTGCACGCCTTGCTCGACGAGGGCAGCCTGACCGAGATGTGGGCAAGCATGGAGCCCACCGATCCGCTGAAATTCCGCGACTCGAAAAAGTATCGCGACCGCATCGTGGCGACGCAGAAAAAGACCGGCGAAAAAGACGCGCTGATCGCGATGAGCGGCACGTTGAAGGACCGGCCGCTGATGGCGGTGGCGTTCGAGTTTGCCTACATGGGTGGCTCGATGGGCTCGGTGGTCGGCGAGAAATTTACGCGTGCCGCGGAACGCGCCTTGGCTGATCGCAGCGCGCTGGTGTGCTTCTCGGCGACCGGCGGGGCGCGCATGCAGGAGGCGCTGTTTTCGTTGATGCAGATGGCCAAGACCTCGGCCGCGCTGGCGCGCCTGCGCGACGCCGGCGTGCCATACATCAGCGTGCTGACCAACCCGACGACCGGCGGCGTCTCCGCCAGCTTGGCCATGCTTGGCGACATCAACATCGGCGAGCCGAAGGCGTTGATCGGTTTCGCCGGTCCGCGCGTGATCGAGCAGACCGTGCGCGAAACGTTGCCCGAAGGTTTTCAGCGTTCGGAATTCCTGGTCGATCACGGCGCCATCGACATGATCGTCGACCGTCGCGAGATGCGCGACAAGCTGGCGGATCTGCTTGGCATTCTTTCGAGTCAGGCGCGAGCGGCCTGATAATTCAGCCACCGGAGTTTTCCACAGCGATTGTGGAAGGCTTGCGGCAAAGCCTGTGAACAAGTCGCTTTTGTACGTGATCAATCAAGCACTTGCTACGCGCTGCGCAGGTTTTGCCCAGGCGGTCGTGGTGAGTGTGGTGGAAGTTTTCCACAACGATTGTGGAGCAAGGGGCTTGAAGCCTGTGGACAACAGGGCTATCTGCCTGACTTCAAAGAGAGTTCTTACGGCGTGCTGAAGATCTGATCAAGCGTCGTTGGTACACAAGCAGGGGTCGACCGATTCAATGCAACGAACGATCACGCCAGCAGCGAGAACCAGGGCGCCAGATACACGGACGCCACTCCAAGGCTCGTGCCGATGGCGGTGGCGGCGATGACGTCGCTCGGATAGTGCAGCCCCAGAATCACGCGCGACGCTGCGACCAGCGCGGTGAAGCTCAACAGCAGCGGCGTCAGCGACGGAAACCAGTGCATCGCGACGATGCTGAAACTCACCGCCTGCAAGGTGTGACCAGAGGGGAAACTGAACTCGTCCAGCGCAGGCACATGCGCGATCACGCCCGGGCACACCCGATATGGGCGCGGCCGGCGGGTCCAGCGTTTCAGCAGCCGATAAAGCAGCAGGGCGGTGAGGCCGGTCAGCGCCATGTGCGCGGCAGCAACAATCCCGCGCTCGCCGCCGATCACCGCCAGTACCGTCATCAAGGCATACCAGAACATTCCATCGCCAAGCCGGCTGATGGCGCCGAAGAAAAGTCCGACGGCACGGCGCGTACCCCAGCGATTGGCGGCAATACAGACGCGGCCGTCCAGGGCAAATCGTGTTCCTGTGCCCAGCTCCGGGCTGAGCTCAGGCGTGCGAAACGGCAGCATATTCATCGGTTTTTTCCTCGGCCAGATTACGCAGCAAAGTCTCGAAATCACGGATGACGGCGTCAGGCGACAGGTCCGACATGCCCTCGTGTGCCGCGCGACCCATATGCCGGATCAGCGCCGGATTGCTTGCCAGCCGCACCGTCGCCTCGGTAAATGCGGCGGCATTACCCGATTCAATGCAGTAACCGTTGATGCCATCGATCAGATGCTCACGCGCAGCGCCCTCGGCATAGGCAACCACGGGCAGGCCCGCAGCGAGCGCTTCGAGAATCACGTTGCCAAACGTTTCGCTAAGGCTGGCGAACGGAAACAGATCGGCGCTCGCGTAGTGCTTGGCCAGCGCTTCACCGCGTTGGATGCCGGTAAAGATGAAATCGGGATTGGCCGATTGCAGCGCGCTGCGTTCCGGGCCATCGCCGACCCAGACATAGCGCGCCTTGGGCACGCGCTGCCGGATGGCGCGAAACGTCTGCACCGCCAGTGCCAGATTTTTCTCCGCCGCGATGCGCCCAACGTAAAGCACCACCGGCGTCGACGCGTCAACGCCCCACCGCGCACGCAGCGCTTCATCGCGATAGCGCGGATGAAACTGTTGGGTATCTACCGCGCGCCGCAGCAGACGCGCTTTGTCCACGCCCATCGCCCGCAGTTCGTTGGCCAGCGCCTCGGTCGGCACCAGAGTGGCGCCGGCACGTCGATGAAAGCGGCGCAGGTAGCCGCGCACCAGCGGCGTCAACAGGCCAACGCCGTAATGATCGGCGTAGCTGTCGAAACGGGTATGGAAGCCGCTGCTTAACGGAATGCCCATGTGCTTGGCGGCACGCATGGCCGACCAGCCCAACGGGCCTTCGGTTGCCACGTAGATGGCATCGGGCCGCTGCTCGGCCCAGTGCTGCCGCAGCGTGCGGCCGGCAGGAAGGCCGAAGCGCAGGCCCGGATAACGCGGCAGGGCACCACCGCGCACGCTGAGCACGTCGATGCCGGGTTCGTCGGTATGCGGTTGCTGCTGTCGTGGACGAATCAGGTCGATGCTGTGCCCGCGCGCGGCGAGACCGGCAGCAAGGTTGTGCACAGTGAGGGCGACACCGTTGATTTCCGGTGGATAGGTTTCGCTGACGATGCCGATGCGCATGAGCGTGCCCCTATGGAGTTGACTCAGCATCGCGCTAGCGCGTTGCGTCAACGTGGCGGGCACATGACGTTGCGGTGACCGCGCGGGCCACTCGGTCATTCGCGCACTAGGTTTCGACCCCCGCCGCGCCTACACTCCCGTGACCGACACCGAGGAGTACATCGATGAAACGCTTATGGCTTGCTTGTGCTCTTTCTCTGGCTGGTTTTGCGGGCGCTTCGATGGCGGCCGATGCACCAGGCCTGCCGACCACCAAGGCACCGGCCGGTGCCGAGGTTTACATCATTTCGCCGAAAGACGGCGCAACGGTGGGTGAAAACGTCACGGTGCGGTTTGGCCTCAAGGGAATGGGCGTCGCGCCCGCCGGTGTCGACAAGGAGAAGACCGGTCATCACCACTTGCTGGTGGACGTGAAAGATCTGCCGTCCGCCGGCCAGCCGATTCCCAAGGACGAAACGCACCTGCATTTCGGCGGTGGTCAGACCGAGACCACGCTCACGCTGAAACCGGGCACGCATACCTTGCAGCTGGAACTGGCTGACCAGAACCACATTCCCTTCGATCCGGCGCTGGTGTCGAAGAAGATCACTATCCACGTCAAGTAAGTCGGCCGAACGCGGCTATCGAGACTACGTATCGATAGCCGCGTGATTCAGTGGCCGAAGTAGACCGACGCACCCAGGCCGGCTTCCCAGTCGTTGGCATAGCCGCTGATGCGATGGCGCACGCTGGCATCGAGCTGCACATTCGGGGTGACGGCCCACGCAAGGCCGCCGCCGGCCAGAGTGCCATTGCCGTTGTCCGGGTCGTGTTCCACTGCAAATTCAACGTAAACGGAAAGTTGTGACGTCAGCGCGTGGTTTTCATTGATCGAAAAGGTGTCGCTATCGCGACCACCCATCCTTGAATCATTTATGTAGCCGCCCAGCGTGTTCTTGTCATCGAGCTGCCAGTTCGCGGCCATGCCCAGCTGGTAGGTCTTGTCGTCATTGCGAAACGCGGGCTTGCCGTCGGTGAATTCCATGCTGCCGAGCAAGCCCCAGGTCAGCTGCTTGAACGGCGAGGGCAGTGCGTATTTGAGTGCCACACTGCTATCACCGCGGCCGGTGCTGCTTTCGTTGTCCCCGTCGCCGCTCATATGCAGATGGTTGTAGAACGAGTCGCCCAGTTCGACTTCGAGTTGATGACCTAAGCCGATGCGCAGCGAAGTATCGGCGGTATAAGTCGATGACGTAACGCCATCGTCGCGACCGCGGGTCCAGTCCGGCAGACCTTGTTCCAGCGTGACGTCACCAAGGTCCAATACGCTTGGTGAAAACGAAAGGCCGGGGCGGTTGTAACCGGGATTGTCTGCCAGTGCGGGGGATGCTGCACTGGCGCAGACAAGCGCAAAAAGCATGCGCGATGTGACGCGGCGACATGCATCTGCGGTATTTGACCGGCGAACGTCATCATATCGGCTAAAATTCATACTTCCAGATTCCCCAATGATTGAAACGATGACCGTACGCACCCGCTTCGCCCCCAGCCCCACCGGATTCCTGCATATCGGCGGCGCGCGCACTGCACTTTACTGCTGGCTGGAATCCCGTCGTCGCGGCGGCGAGTTCGTGCTGCGTATTGAGGATACCGATCGGGAACGTTCAACGGATGCCGCGGTTCAGGCCATTCTCGATGCGATGCAGTGGCTGGGCCTCAATCACGACGAAGGTCCGTTCTATCAGACCCAGCGGTTGGAGAGATACCGGCAGGTCGCTGACGACCTCGTGAAGGCGGGCAAGGCCTACTACGCCTACGAGAGCAAGGACGAGATCGAGGCGATGCGCGAGGCCGCGATGGCCAAGGGCGAGAAGCCGCGCTACAACGGCTACTATCGCGAGCGCAACGAGCCGCTGCGCGACGATCCGAACCGGGTGATCCGCTTCAAGAATCCGGTCGAAGGTTCGGTGGTGTTCGACGACAAGGTCAAAGGCCGCATCGAGTGGGCGAACGCCGAGCTGGACGATCTGGTGATCTTCCGTTCGGACGGCTGGCCGACCTACAACTTCGCCGTGGTGGTCGACGATATCGACATGGGCATCACCGAAGTGATCCGCGGCGACGACCACGTCAACAACACGCCGCGGCAGATCAACATCTATCTCGCGCTAGGCGCAACGGTGCCTGAGTTCGCGCACCTGCCGATGATCCTCGACAAGGAAGGCAAGAAGCTTTCCAAGCGCACCAGCGCGGTCAGCGTGATGGAATATCGCGACGACGGCTTCCTGCCGCATGCCTTGCTCAACTACCTTGTACGTCTGGGCTGGTCGCACGGCGATCAGGAGATTTTTTCCACCAACGAAATGATCGCGCTGTTCGATATCGCCGACGTCAACAAGGCCGCCTCGCGCTTCGATACCGAGAAGCTTGCGTGGCTCAACCAGCACTACCTGAAGACCGACGATCCGCAGACGCTTGCGCCGGAGTTCGCCTGGCATCTGGCGCGCGCCGGTGTCGATACGTTGAGCGGGCCGGCGCCGGCCGACGTGATCGTGGCGCTGCGCGATCGCGTGCACACGTTCAAGGAAATGGTCGACAAGGCGATGATCTGGTACGGCCCGATCGTCGAGTGGGACGACAAGGCGGTCGCCAAGCATCTGAAGAACGACACGGCGGTGTCCGTGCTGCAGCAGGCGAAAACGCTGCTGGCCGAGTGCGAATGGAAGCCCGAGCCGATTCATCAGGTGATCGAGCAGATCGCCGCCACCCTCGAACTTGGCATGGGCAAGATCGCGCAGCCGCTGCGCGTCGCGCTGACCGGCACGCAGGTTTCGCCGTCAATCGACCACACGCTGTATCTCACCGGTCGTGCTGAAGCCCTGGCGCGTATCGACGCAGCCATCGGCAGGGCGCAGCGCTAGTGGTCAACCTGTCGATGACGCGCTGACATCGGCATGGACGAGCTGCTCGCCAAGGCGACGCAGGGCGTCGACGTTGATTCACCGGACGCGTTTCTGCAGATATTCCTCAACATGTTGAATCTCATGCCATGGGCAGCCATGTTCTGGTGGAGTGTGGCGTTTGTCGTGGTCGGTGCCGTATTGGGCTGGTTTCGCGGCCGCACCGTCGAAGGCATCGTCTGGGCTGCCGCGCTGGGTCCGATTGGCTGGATCGTGGTGCTGCTGCGGCCGATCCCCAAGCCGCGTAGTCAGCCGCCGCCGCTGAAGTAGACGCGCCGAGGTTTGATGGCGGTAGATGTATCATCCGGCAACGAGGTAAATCCGTGAGCCACAGTTCAACCGACAATCTGCATGCACATCTTCCGCATCCCCACGATGCGAAAAAGTTCGTGCGCGCGGTGGAGCATGCCAGCGAAGAGCGAGGGCTGCGCCTGACGCCTCTGCGCAAGGAAGTGCTTGAGCTGGTGGCGGCGGCGGATAAACCGGTCAAGGCTTATGATTTGCTGGACCAGCTGCGCGAGCGGCACGGTAACGCGGCGCCGCCGACGGTATATCGCGCGCTGGATTTCCTGCTTGAGAATGGCTTTATCCACAAGCTCGAATCGATCAACGCCTTTGTCTCCTGCCATCATCCGGCCGAAGCGCATCAGGTTCCCTTCCTGATCTGCGACACCTGTTCCAGCGCGCAGGAAGTATGCGACGAGCGCGTCGCGGACCTGATCGAGGCCCAAGCCAAGGCGATGGGTTTCAAACCCCAGGCCCAGACTCTGGAAGTCCACGGTACCTGCAAGGCCTGTCGGCAAGCCTGAAAGCGCTGTTGCGGCGCAGCCCGGTCGAGTATGGCTTTCGCTAATGTTATAAAGTAACATCGCTGCACTGCGCAGAAGCCGCCCCCTCAGGCGACGCCCAGGCCGAGCCTATGAACTCCGTACAGGCAAGCAAATCCCGCTGGTGGCATATGGCGGATCGTGTGGGCGCAACGGCGTCGTTCCTTTGCGCCATCCACTGCGCGGTGTTGCCTTTCGTACTCGTATTGTTGCCATTTATCGGCCTGCAGTTTCTGGCCGACCACCGTTTTGAGCGCGGTTTCGTATTCTTTGCCTGCGGGCTGGCGTTGTTTGCGTTGACCACCGGTTTCCGGCGCCATCGCCAGGCGCTGCCGCTGATGCTGGCGATTCCCGGCCTGCTGTTGCTGGTCCTTGGCGTGACCTACGCCGAGGGCATTTCGATCATCGTGCACAGCGTTCTGGTGACCATCGGCGGCCTGCTGGTGGCCAGTTCGCACTTCGTCAATCTGCGCAGTGATCGTCGCCACAGTGTTGCCCATGTGCACGGACCGCAGTGCGCGCATTGAGCGCGAAAGGCGTGCAGTGATTGTGTAACGGACGCGGTCTTTCCTAGCATGCACGCATGAGTACAACTTCATCCCACGTCCATGATCATGCCGGCGGGCATGCGCACGCCCACGCGGAACCCGGCCATGACCATGCGGCGCATTCGCATGGTGATATCGGTGACCCCGGCAGTCGTCGCCGCGCCAAGCTGCTGTTTGCGTTTGCGCTGACGGTTGCGATGATGATTGCCGAAGTATTCGGTGGCCTGTGGTCCGGGTCGCTGGCGCTGCTGGCTGATGCGGGCCACATGATGGTGGACTCTCTCGCGCTGCTGCTGGCTTTCGTCGGTGCCTGGATGGCGACCAAGCCGGCCGACGCGCGGCGCAGCTACGGTTACGGCCGCATGGAAGTGCTGATCGGTTTCGTCAACGCGCTGAGCCAGTTCGTGCTGGTCGGCTGGATCGTCTACGAGGCGATAACCCGTCTGCGCCATCCCGGAGAAATTCTCTCCGGCGTGATGCTGGTGGTCGCGATTATCGGTCTGCTGGTGAATGTGCTGGTGCTGCGCATGCTGCACGGCCATGCGCACGACGACGTCAACCTGGCCGGCGCCAGCCTGCATGTACTGGGCGATCTGCTGGGCTCGGTCGCCGCCGTGCTGGCCGCGTTGGCGATCCGCTGGAAAGGATGGTTGTGGGCCGACCCGCTGTTGTCGCTGCTGGTTTCGCTATTGATCCTTGGCAGCGCATGGCGGCTTTTGCGGCTATCGGCGCATATTCTGCTTGAAGGCGTGCCGGACGGGCTGGACTGCGCGGAGGTGGAAAAATCCCTGCGCGTCGCGCATGCGTCGATCCGCAACATCCATCATCTGCACGTATGGCAGTTGGCTTCGGGCTCACGCATGGCGACCGTACACGCCGAGCTGAACGAAAAGTCAGACAGTGCCTCGGTACTGCAGGCGATCAATCAGCTCCTGCTGGAGCGGTTCAACATTCAGCACGTGACGGTGCAGATCGATCCCGATGGTGAATGTTTCGACCAGACTTCGGGCTGCGTTGGGAACGGCCACCCCTGATTTTTGGTGCTTTGCACCGGCGCTGCTATGATCGACGGCCAGCCATTCAAACAATTCAAGGAGTTCTCATGGGTAAGGGTGATCGCAAGACCCGTCGCGGCAAGACGTATCGCGGCAGCTACGGCAACAGCCGCGCACACACCACGACGCCAGCCGTTGTGGGTACCAAGGAAACCGTGACCAAGCCGGCTGCCGCCAAAAAGGCCGCGCCGAAGAAAAAGTCGGCCTGAGTTTTTCGGTCTGCTTTGTAAAAGCCCCCGCTCTGGCGGGGGTTTTTGTTTGCGCAGTGGGTAGCACGCCTCAAGCCTGAACCGTTGGCTGTATCGAGCCGCTCGGACGTTTGCAGCGGCTTCAGAGCACATGTATTATCCAACTATTGTATTAATGCGTTAGTACGTTATGAAGCGCCGATCGCTCGATCCGGAGACACCTGACGCATCCGCCAAGCTGAGTCTGTGCGAGGCGCTGCTGTCGTTGAAGAACGCCGACGAGATGAGCGACTTCCTCACGGATTTGTGCACGCCGGCCGAACTCGAGGTACTGGTCGATCGATGGCGCGTCGTGCCGTATCTGCTGGAAAATCTTTCGTACCGCGAAATCCACGAGCGCACCGCCGTCAGCATCACCACCATCGGTCGTGTGGCGCGCTATCTCAATCAAGGCAACGGCGGTTACCTGGCGGCAGCAGCGCGTGCAGCGCGGCGTCAATCGCAGACAGCAAAAAAGGCCAGGGCATGAAACAGCGTGATCGACTTCGTATAGCAATGCAGAAATCCGGACGGCTCACCGAGCCGGCGCTGGATCTGCTCAACCGCTGCGGCCTCAGCTTCCGGCAGAGCCGCGACAAACTGTTCTGCTTCGGTGATGGCGAACCGGTGGATCTGCTGCTGGTACGCGATGACGATATTCCGGGATTGATCGCGCAGGGCGTGTGCGACTTGGGCATCGTCGGCCGCAACGTCCTCGATGAGTTTCGGCTCACCACGGGACGCGACGCGGCGCCGCTGGTCGAGCTGCGCCCGCTTGGCTTCGGCCGCTGCCGCCTGTCGATCGCCGTGCCGCAGGAACTGGATTACCAGGGCCCGCAGACGCTGGAAGGCGAGCGCATCGCCACGTCCTATCCGGGGCTGCTCGGCGAGTGGCTGCGTAAGCAGGCGGTCAACGCCAGCGTGGTCACGCTGTCGGGTTCGGTCGAGATCGCGCCCAAGCTCGGTACCGCCGATGCGATCTGCGATCTGGTGCAGAGCGGCGGCACCCTGGTCGCCAATCAGTTGCGCGAAGCCGACATACTCCTCGAAAGTGAAGCCGTGCTGGCCGGTCCGCTGACCCTGCCGATCGACGAGCGCGGTGACATGCTCGAACTGCTGCTGAAGCGGCTGGACGGCGTCATCCAGGTCCGCGAGTCGCGTTTGCTGCTGCTGCAGACTTCGCGCAGCTCACTCGAAGCGATTACCCGCTTGTTGCCCGGCGGACCACAGCCGACCTTGCTGGCCGTAGCCGGCCAGCCGGACCAGCTGATGTTGCAGGCGCTGTGCGCTGGTGAAGTGAGCTGGCGCCAGCTTGAAGAGATCAAGAAAGCGGGCGCGCGAGAAATGTACGTGCTGCCGGTCGAGAAAATGCTGGCGTAGGGCCGTTGGGCTTGAGGCCGGTCGCGTGGGCCGACTGGCACAAGCCGATTTTGATAGAAATGAAAACTCCGTCGTAACGAGCAAGGTTGTGATGAACAAGGCTTTTGCAAACCCAATCGACATCCAGCGCACCGACATGAAACGGCTCGACTGGAATCTTCTGGACGGCGCCGAGCGTCGTGATGCGCTGGCGCGCCCGGCGCAGTCGCGCGCGGACGATCTGCGCCATGGCGTTGAACAGATCATCGCCAGCGTGCGTGCTGACGGTGACGCGGCCTTGCTGCAGTTGAGCAAAAAGTACGATCGCTGCACGCTGGAAGCCATTGAAGTCACCGAGGCCGAGTTCAAAGCGGCCGAGACCGCGCTCGATCCGGCGTTGAAAAAGGCGATCCACGAGGCCGCCGGACGCATCGAGGCCTTTCACCGCGCTGCGGCGCCACAGCCCGTGGCCGTTGAAACGGCGCCCGGCGTGCGGGTCGAACGCGTGCTGCGCCCGATCAGTCGCGTTGGTCTGTACGTGCCCGCCGGCAGCGCGCCGCTGCCGTCGACAGCGCTGATGCTGGGTGTGCCGGCGAGCATCGCTGGCTGCCGCGAGGTGGTGCTTTGTTCGCCGGCGCGCGCTGATGGCTGCTGCGATGAGGCGGTGCTGTACGTTGCCCGGCTTACCGGCGTGCACAAGGTATTCAAGCTCGGCGGCGCGCAGGCGATTGCGGCAATGGCTTATGGCACGGCCAGCGTGCCCAAATGCGACAAGCTGTTTGGCCCCGGCAATTCGTGGGTCACCGAAGCCAAGCTGCAGGTATCCGGCGATCCCGAAGGTGCGGCGATCGACATGCCGGCCGGTCCATCGGAAGTGCTGGTGATCGCGGACGCCGAAGCCGCCCCGGCCTTCGTCGCGGTGGATCTGCTGTCGCAGGCCGAACACGGGCCGGATTCACAAGTGATCCTGCTCAGCCCGTCGGCTGACATGCTCGACAAGGTCGCAGGCGAAGTCGATCGCCAGTGTGCGACGCTGCCGCGCCATGGCATCGCCGCGCAGGCGCTGGCGCAGAGTCGGCTTATCAAAGTCGATTCGCTGGCGCAGGCCGTCGAAGTGAGCAATCGCTATGCGCCGGAGCATCTGATACTGCAGGTGCAGCAGCCGCGTGATCTGCTGGAAAGCATCGACAGCGCCGGCTCGATCTTCCTCGGCGCGTGGACCCCCGAGTCGGTCGGCGATTACTGCAGCGGCAGCAACCACGTACTGCCCACCTACGGCTATGCGCGCAGCTACAGCGGCGTGTCGGTCGCGAGTTTCCAGAAGCAGATCACGGTGCAGGAAGTGACACCCGACGGCCTGCGCGCGATCGGCCCCTGCGCCGCCACGCTGGCCGCCGCCGAACAGCTGGAAGCGCATCGCCGTGCGGTGACCATGCGACTGGCCGTGCTGGATGGCGATACCGAAGGACGAACGTCATGAGCGTGCTCGAACTTGCCCGTGCGGAAATTCGCGCCATGCAGCCGTATTCGTCGGCGCGCATGGAAGCGAGCGGCGGCCAGATCTGGCTCAACGCGAATGAATCGTCGTGGTTGCCCGAGGGCGATACGGGCGTCGGCTGCAATCGCTACCCGCAGCCGCAGCCGGCGGCACTCATCGACGCATTGGCCACGCTTTACGCTGTTCAACCGAATCAACTGTTGGTCGGCCGCGGCAGCGACGAAGCCATCGACCTGTTGGTGCGGGCGTTCTGCCGGGCAGGTGAGGATGCGATCCTGATCCAGCCGCCGACTTTCGGGATGTATTCGGTCAGCGCGCATATTCAAAACGCGGCGGTTGTCGAGGTAGCGCTGAAGTCGGATTTCACCCTGGACGTCGACGCGCTGCTGGCGGCGGTTACGCCCGCGGTCAAGCTGGTTTTTCTCTGCACGCCGAATAATCCCACCGGCCAGATCGTGCCGCGTGCCGACATCGAACGCATGGCGCAGGCGTTGTCGGGCCGCGCCGTGCTGATTGTCGATGAGGCATATATCGAATTTGCCGACACCGACAGTGCGGCCGATCTGATTGGCCGTTACGAAAATCTCTGCGTGCTGCGCACCCTGTCCAAGGCCTGGGCGCTGGCCGGCGCACGTATCGGCAGTCTGCTGGCGTCTGCCGAGGTGATCGCCTTGCTGCGCAAGATCATCGCGCCGTATCCGCTGCCTTCGCCGTGCGTCGCCGCTGCCTTGTCGGCGTTGTCGCCGGCCGGTCAGCAAAGCGCACGCGAACATCTCGCGACCATTCGCGCGCAGCGCGCGGTGATGAAAAGCGCGCTCTCGAATTTGGCCGGCGTGCGCGAAGTGTTGCCGTCACAGGCCAATTTTCTGGCCGTGCGTTTTGATGATCCCGGCGCCGTATATAAGCAGCTGATGATGGAAGGCATCGTGGTACGCGATGTGCGCCGTTATCCGAATCTCGGGGACGCCTTGCGCATCACCATCGGCACGCCGCAGGAGAATGCCAGGGTGCTGGCCGTACTGACGAGTCCGGTGATGGATGGCCGGACTTTTGCCGATGCATCGGTAGCGGAAAAACGCGCATGAGCCGCAAGATTCTTTTCGTTGATCGCGACGGCTGCCTGATCGAGGAGCCCGAAGACCAGCAGATCGACAGCTTCGAAAAACTGGCACTGCTGCCGGGTGTCGTTGCCGCGTTGCAGCGCTTCGTCGCCGCCGGCTATCAGCTGGTGATGGTGACGAATCAGGACGGTCTCGGTACCGACAGTTTTCCCGAAGCTGCCTTTGCCGGGCCGCAGGAGCTGCTGCTGCGCATCCTCAGCTCGCAGGGCATTCGCTTTCAGGAAATCCTGATCGACCGCAGCTTTCCGTATCAGCATCTCGACACCCGCAAGCCCGGGGTCGGCATGATGCGCCACTACCTCGCCAGCGACGACTGGAGCCGCGCGGCGTCGGCGATGGTTGGCGACCGCGAGACCGATCTGCAGTTTGCCCAGAACATGGGCGTCCGCGGTTGCCGCGTGGGCCCCGCGGGCATCGGCTGGGACGCGATTGCACACCAACTGCTCGACGCGCCGCGTACGGCCAGCGTGGTGCGCAACACCAAGGAAACCCGCATCACCGTCAACGTCGACCTGGATCGCGTCGCCGATCCGCAGGTGCATACCGGCCTGGGCTTCTTCGATCACATGCTGGAGCAGATCGGCAAACATGGCGGCTTCGCGCTGGAGCTTCGCTGCGAGGGCGATACGCATATCGACGAGCACCACACCATCGAAGACTCGGCGCTCGCTCTGGGTCAGGCATTGAAGCAGGCGCTCGGCGACAAGCGCGGCATCGTCCGCTACGGATTCACCCTGCCGATGGATGAGTCACAGGCGAGTGCGGCATTGGATCTTTCCGGGCGACCATACTTCGTATTCGACGGCCACTTTCCGCGCGAGCGCGTGGGCGATGTACCAACGGAGCTGGTGCCGCATTTTTTTCACTCGGTCTGCGAAACGATGGGCGCGAACCTGCATTTGAGCGTGCGTGGCGAAAATGCTCATCACATGGTCGAAGGCTGTTTCAAGGTGTTTGCCCGCACGCTGCGGCAGGCCATTCGCCGCGAAGGTAGCGAGATGCCCAGCACCAAGGGCACGTTGTAATGAGCGTGGTGCTGGTCGATGCCGGCGGTACCAATATTGGGTCCGTGCGCTACGCGCTGCAGCGCCTGGGCGTCGATGCCGAACTCACCGCCGATACGGACACCATCCGCGCGGCTGACAAGGTGATTCTTCCCGGCGTCGGCGCCGCCGGCCCGGGCATGGCGCGATTGCGTGAGCTGAATTTGGTTAATGTCATGCGCGGCTTGACCCAGCCGGTGCTCGGCGTTTGCCTGGGCATGCAGCTGCTGTGCAGCGATTCGGAAGAGGGCGGCACCGAATGCCTCGGCGTCATTGCTGCATCGGTGCGGCGCTTTGCCGAAGTGCCGGGGTTGCGCGTGCCACACATGGGCTGGAATCGTCTGGTGGCGCGCCAGTCGCATCCGCTGTTGGCCGGTTTGGGTGACGACGACAGCGCCTATTTCGTGCACAGCTATGCCGTACCGGTCGGCACCTATAGCTTGGCTACGACGGATTTTGGCGGCGATTTCTCTGCCGTGATTGCGCGCGCCAATTTCCATGGCATGCAGTTTCATCCCGAGCGCTCGGCCGCCGTGGGCGTCAAACTGCTCACGAATTTTCTCAGCCTTTGAGTAGGGAGCTGCCGAGATTGAACATTATTCCGGCCATCGATTTGCGCCAAGGCAAGGTCGTCCGGCTCAAGCAGGGCGATTACACGCAGCAGACAACCTACGAGGCGAGGCCGCGCGAACTGGCCCAGCGCTATGCCGCCGCCGGTGCAAGCTGGCTGCATCTGGTTGATCTGGACGGTGCCCGATCCGGCAGTCTTGAAAACCTCGCCGTCATTGAATCCATTGCCTTAGACGGCATGCGCATTCAGGCCGGCGGCGGCGTTCGTACGGAGGACGATCTGGCACGGCTGTTCAATGCCGGCGTCAGCCGCGTCGTGCTGGGCAGTGTGGCCATCCGTGAGCCCGAACAGGTGGCGGACTGGATAAGCCGGTATGGCGCTGAGCAACTGACGGTGGCGCTGGATACGCGACGCGTCAACGGTCAGTGGAGCTTGCCCAGCGCTGGCTGGACCGAAGCCGAATCGCGCACGCTCGACGAGCTGGCCCCCTGGTACGCGGAGAAAGGCGCGCGCCATCTGCTGTGCACCGATATCGATCGCGACGGCATGCTGGCTGGTTTCAATCTCGATCTCTATCGCCATCTCGCCGACCGCGTGCCGGGTTTGGCCGTCCAGGCGTCTGGCGGCGTGCGTTCGCTGGATGATATTTGTGCGGCGCGTGAGGCCGGGGCGCAAGGCGTGATCCTCGGCCGCGCCCTGCTCGAAGGGCGCTTCACCATCGAGGAAGCGCTGGCATGCTGAGCCGACGGCTTATTCCGTGCCTTGACGTGCGCGATGGCAAGGTCGTCAAGGGCATCAAGTTTCGCGATCACGTAGTGATGGGCGAAATCGTCGACCTCGCGCTGCGCTACCGCGATGAGGGCGCCGATGAGCTGGTGTTCTACGACATCACCGCCAGTCCGGAAGGGCGCAGCGTGGATCGTGGCTGGGTCGAGCGCGTGGCGCGCGTCATCGATATTCCCTTTTGTGTGGCCGGCGGTATCCGCTCGGTGGAAGAGGCGCGCGCTGTGCTGCACGCGGGCGCGGACAAGATTTCGGTGAACTCGCCCGCGCTGGAACGGCCGCCATTGATCGACGAACTGGCCGCCGCGTTCGGCGTGCAGTGCGTGGTCGTGGGCATCGATTCACTGCGTGACGCCGATGGGCAGTGGCGCGTGCGTCAGTACACCGGCGACCCCAGCAAGACTCAGGCGCTGGCGCGCAAGACGCTGGAATGGATGGCCGAAGCGCAGCAGCGCGGTGCCGGCGAAATCGTGCTCAACTGCATGGGCAGTGATGGCGTTCGCAACGGTTACGACCTCGAGCAGCTTGGTGTGGCACGCGCCGTTTGCCACGTGCCGCTGATAGCCTCTGGCGGCGCGGGGCTACCTGAACATTTTCGCGATGCCTTCGTCGAAGCCGATGTCGATGGCGCGCTGGCTGCCAGCGTGTTCCACTCCGGCGCCATCGCCATACCCGAACTGAAGCACTATCTGCGCGCCGAAGGCGTCGCGATACGCTTGTAAGCCTGAAGGAAACTCGCGATGACTGATTTGAACAGCGACCTCGGCCGCATGGACTGGGCCAAAGGCGACGGCCTGCTGCCGGCTATCGTGCAGCACTGGCAGAGCGGCGAAGTTCTGATGCTTGGCTACATGAATGCCGAGGCGCTGGCGCATACGCAACAAAGCGGTCACGTGACGTTCTACAGCCGCAGCAAGCAGCGCCTGTGGACCAAGGGCGAAAGCTCCGGCAACGTGCTGACGCTCAAATCCATTCGTATCGATTGCGACGCCGACACCCTGCTGGTGCAAGCCGAGCCGCACGGACCAACCTGCCACAAAGGCACGTCAAGCTGCTTCGGCGAACGCATCGACGTACGGCCGCCACTCGGTTTTCTCGCCGAACTCGATGCCCTGGTCGCGCAACGCCATTTCGAACGGCCCGCAGGCAGTTACACCACGCAACTCTTCGATGGCGATATTCGTCGTATCGCGCAAAAGGTGGGCGAAGAAGGGGTTGAAACAGCGCTGGCCGCGGTAGTTCAAAGCGATGACGATCTGCTTGGCGAAGCGGCAGATTTGATCTTTCATCTCACCGTAGTGTTGCGCGCACGTGGACTGTCGCTGGCCGATGTCTCGACGTTGCTAGCTGATCGGCATAACCGACGCGGCTGATAGGAACGTTGGAAGTAAAAAGCGAACGGCGGCTTTTCGACCCAAAACTGCCGGTCGCGGCCGTCAACTTTTAGCGAGGCAAATCTTTAGCTGAGGGCTTGCCGTTGAGGCGATGACGCAAAACAACGAAACGGGCATGCAGACTTTGATCAGGCGCCTTACGCGCTCTGCGCTCCCAGCAAGATCGGGTGCGCCGAAACCCTAGACCACGCCTATTCGCGAACGGACCTCAGCCTGCAGGTCCGCCTGCACGGGCCGCCGCCGCACGAATCAGCGCGAAGCGCGGTAGACGCCATCGATCTGCCGCTTTCGCTTCAGCGGGGCAAATAAGCTTTTCGTGATCGACGCGGATTTTCAGGACAACATATTCCTTAAAATTGTCGGGCCATCTTGCGATGGCGCGATTTTCTCTGAAACACATTCGTGCGCGGCAACTGTTGCGGAATGCGATTTCTTTTCAGTCCACGATCTCAGACATTGTTGGCGGGTTGAGCCAACAGTTCATCGCTGGCGGCGAGGATGACGCGATTTCGACCGATGCTTTTCGCCAGATACATCGCCGCATCGGCACGGCGAACCAGATCAAGAGCGCTGTCTTGATCGAAGTTAAGCCAAGCGACACCAATGGAACACGTCATTTGAATATGTGCATCATCGCTGTCAAAAGGCAGGTTCTCGATGCAGTGGCGTAAAGCTTCAAAGGAAGAAGGGTCATTCAGATCTACGCCTGGCGCGACGGCCAGCAATTCTTCGCCACCATACCGACCCAGAGTCATGCCAGGCGAAAGCCCGCAGCGCAATCGTGCAGCGGCGTCGGTGAGTACCTTGTCGCCAACAATGTGACCAAACTCGTCGTTGATCAGCTTGAAGTGGTCGAGGTCGAGCAAGGCGACGGCCAGTGGTTGATGCGTTGTTTGAGCATGCGAAATGGCTTGACTCAGGATGGCCAGTACATGCGAGCGGTTGGGCAGCCCGGTCAACGCGTCATGTGTCGCCTGGTGCCAGAGCACCGCTCGTGCTTCCTCAAGCGCCTGTTTGTCGGTTTCCAGCTCGCGAGTACGCAAGGCGACAAGGCGAGAAAGTTCATGGGCGCGCTGGCTTAAATGACGCGTGCGGAGCTGCCAGATGGTGGCCAGCAGCAACAGGCACAGCGCCGCCCCCCCGATAATGGCGGGCGCGCGCTGCCACCATGGGGGTACGATCTCTATCGTCATACTGACAATTTTCGACATCCGGCGACCGTCGGGATCGGTGACGGCGGCCTCAAATCGATAGCGGCCGGGCGGCAAGGGGGGATAATCCACCTGCGGGCGCTCCGAAGTCACCCAGTTCTGCTCGAGGCCAGCCAAGCGATAGCTGTACTGCAACGTGTGTCGAGTGGGTGCATCCAGTGTGGCAAGGTGCAAGCTCAGCGCGTGCGTTGCGGAATAGTCGAAGCGGTAGCTGGCGGCGTCTTGTTGGCGAATTCCATCGTGATCTAACTCGATGATGCTCACCGAAAGTGGACTGACCGTCGCCAGATCGTCAGGATGAGCGATGTGCGAAATGCCATTGCTGGTGCCAATCCAGATCGAGCCGTCCGTATCTTCAAAAAAAGCATTTTCGGCGACGTCGTTCCAGATCAGTCCATCGTCTTGTGTCACGCGACGCCAGCGCCGGCCATCGAACATCTCTACGCCATCGGTACCGCCGATCCAGAGCCAGCCGCGGCGATCCGAGCGAATGAAATAGATGCGCGTGTCGTCGAGAAGCTTGTCGCCAGCGTGCGTGACGGTAAGCGCATTGGCATCGGTGACATGGCCTCGCCATAAACCGTCGAAGTTTCCTGCCAGGTAGAAGTCGCCGTTCGCCACCACGTTCAAGTGGGTGAAACTTTCATCCGCAGGGGCGCCGACGACATGCACCTGAGTCCACTTTCCCTTGGCCAATCGAAACAGCCCTGCGTTGCCCGCAAACCACAACCGCCCTTGTGAATCTTCCTGGGCATCCGCGAACACGTCATCAGGCACGACGCTATCGCCGGCGCGGCTGAGTGTCTTGCCGTCAAAGGTATAGATGCCGCGCTCGGTGCACAGCCACAGCCGACCAGTGCGGTCCATCTGGATGAAACGGATGGATGCGGGAGAGTGGGCAACCTCCCTTGTCGCGTTGGACTGCGCGTAGTAACGCAGTATCTCCCCCGAATAATAAGCCGCAAGCATGTCGCCGCCGGGAAGGGCGAAAATGCCAATGGTTTCCTGTGCGAGCGGCGGTGCTTTAAGCGGCCACGGTGTCAGCGAAGATGCGCCCGCGAGCAACACGCTGCCGCCCAGTTCATCGCCCACCCAGAGCGTGCCGGTGCTGCTGCGTGCGATAGCCCAACTGGGACTGCTGTCCAGCCCTTGCGCGGCCTGCCAACTTTGAATCTGGCCGTAGCCGCGCCATTGCAGGACCCCACGACCATACGTGCCGATCCAGAGTACGTGACTGCGATCGTAAAGCAGGGCATTGATGCCTATATCGGGCAAGCCATTACGCTTGTCGAAGAATTGCCAGGTTCGTCCATCCCATCGTGCCAGCCCCGTGTCACTTCGCGTGAGCAATCGACCTTGGGCGTCTTCGACCATGTCCAAGTAGGTCGTCACCACATGCGCACCGGTGATGTCGCGACTGACGAACCGTGACGCTCCGGGCAAAAGCGCCCTTATGTAATGGGGGCTTCGTACCCACAACGTTCCATCTCGAGCGAGGAAGTAGGAAGTCCACGTGTCGTCCGGAATACCCTCGGCCTCTTTCCATACGCGTGTCTGGTCGCCGGTTCGCTGGCACAGCGAGGTTCCGCATCCAAACCAGACGGTGTGACCGTCGGCGAAGACGCTGTTGATATTTCCCAGTGCCGGATTGGTCTTTATGGCGGCGGCAACGAACAGCTCACGAGCAAGCCATCCCGCCGGAGTGGTTTCGGCAACCCACAATCTATGGCGGCCGACGGCGTAGAGCTTTCCGTTCAAATCGGCAAGCGTGGCTCCCGGATCGATCATCAATGGATGCGTTGATGCCGTAACAGCCGTAAAGTGCCGACCGTCGCCGACATAGAGTCCGGTACGTGTCCCCACCCAGAGCCGCCCGGCCGCGTCCTCGCGCAGATCGGAAATGAAACCGTCGTTTAACCCGTTGGCGGCGCCAATTCGTTGGAAGGCGTGCCCGTCGAAAACGAACAGCCCATTTTCCGTGCAGACATAGATGAAACCCAGATGGCTTTGCAACAGGCAGTTATCTTCAAGACTCCCCAATCCCTCCGACTGCGAAAAGGACGCAAGGCTAATCGCTTGTGCGTGCGCGCCCATGCCCCACGCCATCAGGACAAACCCGGCAATCGTGGCGACGGACGTAAACCAGGCGCAGCACGCCTGGAAATAGTGGCGCACAGGATCGTTTCGCCATACGTTCAATGTTTGTTCCCTCCTGCGCCCAGTGAATATCCAAAGGGTGATCTCAATCATGGCCCCCACCGTCGCACCGCCAAACGGATCAACTAGCCATACTGCCCCGCAAAAACGATCAGCGAAAGTGCTCTTTCTAGCGGATGACGGTGGCCGGCAGCGAGCAAGCAGCATCTTCTTTTTCGGATATCGGGGGGAAGAGGAGCAGGCGATGGATCGTTCAGTGGAGCAGCCGGCCGCTGACGTAGGTTATACGTGAGGGAGCGATTTACCGGAAAACAGTTCATCGTGGGTGAACCCCCGACGAGTGATTTTGATTAGGCTCGTTCTGCGAAGTGTTTCATCTATCCGATCTATCGGATGCGGCCCGATATAAAAGAAATGGAGATCGCGGAGCCTGAGCGGTGCCTTTTGCCCAGTAAGCTTGCCTTTGTTCCAAGGTTCACTGCGTTGGATTGTTGCATTGATCGTATTCATGGCGAACTCGTACCAGTTAGCGGAGCCTGCCAGCTTGCACCCATATTTCGAACGGGCAATCTTCGACCCTTTTCAGCCGATCACGAACGACAGCTTTCGGAAGGCCCACCTTCAACGCCCGAAATTAGTGGCACGCGTAGCACGGCGTAAACTAAACGTGATCGCTGGCATGGTGGTCACATTGGCCACGGCATTCGCCGTCGGCTGCGAATCTGCGAGGCATGTAATGGACCGTCTGGATGCCATGAAAGTTTTCATCGCGGCGCTTGATGAAGGCAGTCTCGCAGGAGCCAGCCGCAAAACCGGCCGCTCCGCTGCCGCAGTGAGCCGGGCGGTTGCTTTCTTGGAGGATCGTGTCGGCGTACCGTTGTTGCACCGAACCACTCGATCCATCAAGTTGAGCGAGGCAGGGGAGCGCTATGCGCTGGCCTGCAGGAAGATTCTGACGGATCTGGAGGAGGCCGATCGGCAGGCTGCGGGCGAACGGTCGGTGCCACGGGGCACGTTGTCGATTACCTCCACCGTGTTCACCGGGGTGGAGATTCTGCGACCGATCGTCGATGCCTTCATGGATGAATATCCGACGGTTGGCGTGCGGATGCACATGCTGGAACGACCAGTCAATCTGATCGATGAAGGCATGGACCTGGCCCTGCGTATTACTCACTTGGCCGACTCAACGCTTGTCGCACATCGCATCGGAGAGGTTCGCAGAGTCATCGTAGCGTCGCCACGCTATCTGGCGACGCACCCGCGCATCGTGGAACCCGCCGATCTCGCAAAGCATCAGATCATCGCCATGACCCATTCGGGTTTAGATTCCTGGAGCTTCCCTGCGTTGGATGGCTCGTCAGTACCCCGCTCCATTTCATTCACACCACGTCTGGTGATCAACAGCGTACAAGGTAGCGTTGCGTCGGCAGTCGCCGGTCACGGTGTGACGCGTGTGCTCTCCTACCATGTGTCTCGTGAAATCGGGCAGCGCCTGCTGCGTATCGTGCTCGCGGAAGCAGAGCCTGAGCCCATTCCCGTCCATCTCGTATCGCCGTATGGCCGCCTCTCTGTACCGAAGGTTCGCGCTTTTGTCGACTTCGCACTTCCGCGCTTGCGTGCCCATTTTGCGGGACTGGCGACGGAGGCCGAGACGCCCGCGAAACAGCCTATTCCGCCACGACGCGGAAGAATGTCTGCCGAATAGCAGGGATTCGCGAGTTCGCAAAATGCGCCTAGATTGTGGGCTGTTGGAGCCGCCGGATCGATCCGCGGCTCCAACACTCCCCACACATCTTTGAGGTATTGGCATCATGAACACTCAGCGGAAAGTAGTCGTCATCACCGGCGCGTCCCAAGGTATTGGCGCTGGTTTGGTCAAGGCGTTTCTTGATCGTGACTATCGTGTTGTCGCCAATTCGCGTTCGATCCAGCCGTCCAGCAATCCCGACGTCTTGACGATTGCCGGCGACATTTCGGATCGCTCGATCGCCGAGCGCATTGTGAACGAGGCGATCGCTCACTTCGGTCGCGTCGACACGTTGGTGAACAATGCCGGCAACTTCACAGCCAAGCCGTTTACCGCATTCACCACCGAGGACTACGCCCGCACGCTGGCGGTGAATCTCGATGGCTTCTTCCATATCACCCAGTTCGCGATCGCCGAGATGGAGAAGCAGGGCAGTGGTCATGTGGTCAGCATCACTACCACGCTGGCCGAGCATGCGATCGATGGTGTGCCGTCCGTGCTTGCGGCGTTGACCAAGGGCGGCCTGAACGCCGCCACCAAGTCGCTGGCGATCGAGTACGCCAAGCGCGGCATCCGGTTCAATGCGGTGGCGCCGGGCGTGATCAAAACCCCGATGCACCGTCCGGAGAGCCATGGCGCACTTGCCACGCTGCATCCGGTCGGCCGCATGGGCGAGATCAGCGACGTCGTCGGTGGCGTGCTCTATCTCGAATCCGCCGGTTTCGTAACAGGCGAGATCCTGCACGTCGATGGCGGCCAGAGCGCCGGTCACTGACGTCTCCCGAAGTGGGCTTGCTGCCTGCCCCGATCTACCGAGGAAAGCAATCATGCCAATGATCACCATTGAGATTACGCGTGAGGGTTCTACGCCCGAGCGTGTCGCTGCGACGGCCGAAGAAAAGGCCGCCCTCATTAAGGGCGTCAGCCAGGTGATGCTGGAGGTGCTCAACAAGCCACTCGACGCCACCTTTGTCGCGATTCACGAAGTCGAGCTGGAGAACTGGGGATGGGGTGGATTGCCCGTCGCCGAATTCCGCAAACAGCGGCAGGCCAACCCGAAGTAGCTTAACTTGGGTCAACCCGTTGGCTTTGAGTCACCGCGGCAACAGTTTATACCCACTGAGAAACATGAAAATGCATACTCCTGACACCCTTCGCACTATGACAATTCCTCTTGCCAACGGATCGGGGGCGATTCCATCGGTGGGCTTTGGCACGTTGATTCCTGATCGTGTCGCCGCCAAACGGGCGGTAAAGATCGCATTGGAGACGGGATTCCGGCATCTTGATGGCGCGGAGGCTTACCGCAACGAAGATGTGGTTGGTGAGGCGATAAAGGAATCCATCGAAGAGGGTACGGTGCGGCGTGAGGGCCTGTTCATCACTACCAAGTTGTGGAACAACAATCACCGTCCGGAGCGCGTCAAGCCCGCCGTCGAGGCAAGTCTCCGTCGTCTGCAACTGGATTATCTTGACTGCTATTTGATCCATACACCTTTCGCTTTCGAACCTGGCGATGAGCAGTATCCGAAGCGCGCGGACGGTCAGCCAGCCTATGACACCGGAGTTACGTTGCTGGATACATGGAGGGCGATGGAACGCCTCGTCGAAGAGGGCATTTGCCGATCCATCGGCCTATCGGACGTCCGCCTGGAGCATGTGAAGGAGGTTGTCGCGAACGCGCGTATCAAGCCCTCGGTCGTGCAGGTTGAATGCCATCCGTATCTTCCCGAGTGGGAGTTGCTCGACTTCTGTTTGAAGCATGGCATCGTATTGCTCGCTTTCGCACCGCTGGGTCATGGCATGGAGCCGAGGCTGACAGATGATCCGGTGCTCAAGGCCATCGCACAGCGCGTGGGCAAGACGCCTGCACAGGTCGCGCTCGCCTGGGCAGTGCAACGTGGCACCGCCTTCTTGACGACGTCGACCAATCCGGACCATATCCGGGAAAATTTCGATATCGCTGCTCTGCCCGCCGAAGCCTTGCAGAAGATCAGGGACGGCATTGTGACAAACGTCCGATTGAACGGCGTCGTGGATACCGGTTTGCCTGGTTTCATTCCGCGGGAAAGAGAGCTCTAGGACTATCGTGACAGCTCCTGTTTGACCGATGCCAGCGAGGTTCTACCCCGTAACACGGGCACTCCAAGAAGGCCGCAGACCGGGAGGACGTCGCGTTAAACAAGCCTCCACTGTCCGCTATCGTGCGACTCGACTCAGGCTGCGGCAGGCTGGTCTTGGCCGAGGGAAGCCGTTCGAGATGTCAGCTCCATTCGTCGTGGTGCCTTTTGACTAACAAACAATTATTGATTCGTTGCCGCCGTGCTGGCAGAGATAGGTGCAGGCGGATTGAACGGCACGGCCGGCCCCGGTGTAAAGCCTCTACGCCATAACGTCAGCTGTTCTGCGATGCCGCTGCCGATGTTGATTTGCGGCTCGGAGGGCGTGAGCTTGTCGCGCTGTTCCCACTGATGGATTTCTCCGCTGGCCTGTTTGAATGCCGTGATGAAATCCGGCGTCTGGTTCAGCGCATCGACCAGCCACGCCTTGCCGAAGTAGGTGGCGTCGGAATCGCTGCCGCAGCCGAACGAGCTGCGGTCGGTACGCGCGGCGGTGATGATCAGCGTGCCGGCGCCGCGCAGTGGCGGCACGAAGCCACCGGAATAACAGGCGCTGACCACCAGTACTTTCCACTTGAACGGATGCTTGGCAAGGATGCCGGCGAGGTCGGGTGCGCCGATCTGATCGAGCGGCAGCGGGTCCAGGTCGACCAAGAGGTTGTGATCCTCATCACCGTGACTGGTGACGTAGAGCATCAGGATGTCCTGATCGGGATTCATCGCCTTGGCCACGCCGTCGAGGGAGGATTCCAGGTTGCTCCAGCTCGCCAGTGGATGCGTCGCCAGCGTGGCCGGGTTGTTTTCCAGTACCAGCGTGTGGGCCGTGGCGCCGAAGCGTTGCGAGAACAACTGGGCTGCGTACTCAGCCTCGTTGCGGAACACGTCCTCGCCGCCGTCACCGGCAAAGCTGATCAGATACAAATTCGGCTTGCCAGCCACGCGTGGCGTGAGCTTTTCCAGCGAATCACTGACCATTTTCTGCTGCTTGTACATCACCTGTTCCGGTGAAGGTGCGCCGTCCGGCCAGTTGACGTCGGCATCCGAGTCATCGTCGCCATCCGCTGAAGCCGCACTGGCCGGATCATCGCTGCTGGCTGAGGTTGCAACGGTGTGGCCAGCTGGCAATCGCGCGGACGAATGATGCGGCAGCCAGAGCATCACGAGGACGCCTGCGGCGAAGGCGAGCAGGGTGATCAATGCAGTGCGCATGGTTTGGCTCGGATGGCGTGATCAGGGTTGGATCGCGTTGAAGTCACGGTAGACCGGATGGCGCGGCGAGTCCGGGAGTTCCAGTGGCGGGCGTATTAGCCACGCGGTACGAAGGCCCGCGCTTGCGGCCGCATCTAGCTCTTCCACGATATCGGAAAGGAACAAAATCTGTTCTGGGGCTACGTCGATAGCCGCGGCAATGCGTCGATAAGAGTCGATCTCGCGTTTGGCGCCGGTCTGGGTATCGAAATAGCCGGAAAAAAACGGCGTGAGATCGCCGGCTTCGCTGTAACCGAACATCAGCTTCTGCGCGGGAACGGAGCCCGATGAGTAGACGTAAAGAGGAAAACCATCAGCCTGCCAGTTGCGCAGGCACTCGGCGACTTCCGGATACATATGCGAGCGATAGTCGCCGGCTTTGTAGCCGTCCTTCCAGATCATGCCCTGCAAGGCTTTCAGCGCGGTGGATTTGCGGTCTTCATCGATCCAGCGCAGCAGCATCTCGATGACTTCCTGACGGCTGGCCTCGAGCAAGCCAGCTTCCCTTGCAGCCTCATGCAGCCAATGCAGTACCTCAGGTGTGTCGCCGTGCGTTTCTATAAACGCGGGCAGGCGTTCGCGTGCATACGGAAAAAGCACGTCGCGGACAAAGCTGATCGAGCTGGTGGTGCCTTCAATGTCGGTGACGATAGCGCGGATATCAGTCATGGCTCTACGCGGTCAGGAGAGATGCCCAGCATAAACGACCAAGCCATTGTGCTGGCAAGCGCAGGCCGCGATGTGCCATTACGCCGTCAATGGCGCGATGGCGCGTAAGGCTGCATACGTGGAAAGCGCTCGGCGATGCCGTCACCGGTGAAGTTTGCAATCCAACCTTCCTTGTTAGTGAAAAAACGGATCGCCACAAAGTAGGGCGATTCGCTCATATCGAACCAGTGGCGAGTGCCGTCGGGCACGCCGATCAGGTCGCCCGACTCGCACAGCACGTCGTAGATCCTGCCGTCGATATGCAAAGTAAACTGCCCGGCGCCGGCAACGAAGAAGCGCACTTCGTCTTCGCTGTGAGTGTGTTCGCTGAGAAATTTCTGCCGCAGCGTGGCGCGATCGGGATGATCGGGCGTGAGGCTGATCACGTCGACCGCCTGATACCCCGTTTCGCCCATCAGACGGTCGATATCGGTTTTGTAGGCCGCGATGACTTCGTCCTGGCTGGCGCCGGGTGCGATCGGCTGGCTCGCTTCCCATTGTTCGAAGCGAATGCCGACCTTGCCCAGTTCATCCGCGATAGCGGCGTGTTCCCGATGCAGCGCCAGTTCGATGTCGGGATGTGCTTCGTCGAAAATGCGTAGTTGGCTCATGATGCTTTCAACCTCTTCAAATCCAGTTCGCAACCCAGCAGGAATTCCAGCGCTTCCAGATGGCGATGGGTTTCCTTCATGTCGCGGCCCCAAGTATAAATACCGTGGCCATCAATCAGATAGGCGTGCAGCGGTTTGCCGGCATCGAGCCAGGCATCGACCTGTTCAACCAGTTCGGACATGTTCTGGGTGTTGGGGAATACGGGAATCTCGAGCACGCTTTCGTGCGTGTTGTAACCAGTGATGGCTTTTTGCAGTTCCCATCCATGGAGTCGAATCACGTTGTCGCTCGCATAAAGCCGCGAGGCCACGCTCTGTGTGTGTGAATGAGTGTGCAGAACGGCCTGCATTTGCGGCCAGCGCCGATAGATTTGCGTATGCAATGCGGTCTCGGCGCTGGGCCTCGCCGACGTTCCCACGGCGATTCCATTCATGTCGATCAGCATGATGTCGTCACGAGTGAGCTTGCCCTTGTCACGACCCGATATCGTGATGGCAGCATGCTCATCATCGATGCGCATCGAGAAATTGCTGCTGGTGGCCGGGGTCCAGCCGAGCGCGGCGAGTTCGCGCGCAGTGTCGGCGATCGCGTCTGCGCGAGACTCGAACACCATGGCAGAAATGCTGGTGGGTAGCTGCTGACTCATATGGTTTGGACGTCCAAATGGAAACGCATCATATCATGCGGAATTTGGCCGCAATGCTTGAATGAGAGCCATTCTCGCCAGTCACGAACACTTGACGAAAGAGGCGTAACATCGCTGAAGATCTGGCGCAGAGGGCGTTGGATAAAGACGGAGGCTTGCCCATGTCGAATGAAAAAAATATTGAATCGCGACGCCGATTTTTGAAAGCGGTAGCAGGCTCGACGGTCGCCGCGGCCGTGATGGGCAGCCTGCCGCGCTTTGCCCGTGCCGCCGATCTGCCGCCGGTAACGGTTGATGATCCAACAGCCAAGGCGCTGGGTTATGTCGACGATGCGAGCAAGACGACTGATGCGAAACACAAGGCCGGCGACGCCTGCTCCAATTGCCAGTTTTACGCAGGAGCAGCGACAGGGCGCGGGCCTTGCCAACTGTTTCCGGGAAAATCCGTCAGCGCCAAAGGCTGGTGTGTATCCCATAGCCCGAAAGCAGGCTGATCAATCGCGGTAGAACTGGAAACAAGCTCAGCTGACAGAGCCGGCCTTGAGCCGGCTTTTTCACGAGAACTAGTACGAGCAACTGACGGTGTCGTGCAGTTCTTTAATCGTCCGGTGTGTCGACACCGAAACGGTGGCTGAGGCGGCGCCTTTAGAAAAGTGCAACCCGACGCGCCAGGCTAAGGAGCTGACCCACCTGACGCGCCGAGCAGCGATCCGGGGCCCACTGCCAAGTGATCAACCCGCGGACTGGCGATGATACTCCCGAGTCTGGGCAATGGGCGGTCAATCCAGAAATTTCTCTTGAAAAATTCTCGTTAAATCTTTTAAAAACAATCTCTTGAAGATTTATTCTCAACAATGCATGAGAATTCCCGAAGAATTTTGACCGCTTCAGATAAATTGATCGAAACGTACTTTTCGAAGCGTTTCAGTGTCTTTCGATGAAATTAAAGGAATTTCAGGATTTTCCGGCTACTTGCTGATCGCGCCGCAGGTGGCTATGACGGCGGCCGTAACCGAAGTAGATCACCATGCCGATAACGGTCCAGACGCCCAGCAGCAGCCACTGGTACCAGTTTTCCCAGTAAAGCAGGGCCAGACAGCTCACTACGCCCAGCACACAGGTTACTGGTGCCCACGGCACGCGGAAGGTGCGCGGAAGATCGGGCCGGGTTTTGCGGAGAATCAATACACCCGCACAAACGGCGACGAAGGCAATCAATGTTCCCATTGAGACGAGATCGCCCAGCACGTCGAGTGGAAACACCGCGGCGAGGGCAGCAATGCCGACGCCGGTAATGACTGTGTTGATGTGGGGCGTGTGATATTTCGGATGGATCTTCGCGAACACCGGCGGTAACAGTCCATCGCGACCCATGATCATGAAGATGCGCGGCTGCGCGATTACCATCACCAAAATCACTGATGACAAACCAATCAGTGCGCCGACTTCGACCAGCCAGCGCAGCCAGCCGAGTTCGGCGTGGGCCCTCACCGCCGTGACCACGGGCTCAGCCGTGCCCAATTTGTCGAATGGCAGAAGCCCGGTAATCACCGCGGCGATGCCGATATAAAGAACGGTGCAGATGGCCAGCGAAGTCAGTGTGGCGATGGGCAGATCGCGCTGCGGATTTTTCGCTTCCTGCGCCGCGGTAGAGGTCGCCTCGAAACCGATATAAGCAAAAAACACCAGCGTAGCCGCGCGCATGATGCCGGCCCAGCCGTATTTTTCCGGCCCCTGACTGGCAGGAATAAAGGGATGCCACAGCGCCGGATTGACGTAATGCCAGCCAGCGGCAATCACGATCACGATCAGGCCCACTTTCAGAATGACCATGGCCAGGTTCGCGCGGCTGGATTCCGTGATGCCGACGTAGCATAGCCAGGTGAGTGCCAGCACGATGGCAACGGCAGGCAGATTGAAGATAGCGCCGGTGGTGACCAGATGACCGTCGGTGTAAGCGAGCGGCGCATTGGTCAGCACACCCGGAAGATGGATGCCAACGTGATCAAGCAGGCTGACGAAATAGCCCGTCCAGCTCACCGCGACCGCCGACGCCGACACGCCGTACTCCAGCACCATGTTCCAGCCGATAAACCACGCCACCAGCTCACCCAGGGTGGCATAGGCATAGGAATACGAGCTGCCGGACATCGGAATCAGCGTGGCGAATTCGGCATAGCAAAGTGCGGTAAAGCTGCAGCAGATGGCGGCGATGATGAAAGCCAGGATGATTGCCGGACCTGCGTGTTCGGCCGCGGCCTGTCCGGTAATCACGAAAATGCCGCCGCCGATCACTGCGCCAATGCCCAGGGCCGTAAGTCCCCAAGGCCCTAGCGTCCGCTTGAGCGCGGGGCCGTGGCTGCCATCGTCGGTTTGCGAAAAATCGGTCTTGCGCGCGAGTAGCTGTTTGAGCATGAGCGTTCCAAAAATGACACCGGCACGGGAGCACCGTGCCGGTCATTGAATCAACGATAGTTCAGCCGCTTCAGCTGGGTTCGGTGCCGTTGGCCAGGTGGCTCTTGCGGTATCCGTACAGGTAATACACCACCAAGCCGATCGCCGCCCAGCCAAAGAACAAGGCCAGCGTGTAGCCGCTGAGATTGAAAAACAGCAGCAGACAACCGGCGACCGCAAGCGGGCAGATTAGCCAGACCAAGGGGGTACGAAATGGCCTCGGCCGCTCCGGCTGCTTGATCCGCAGCACCATGACGCCAATGGCCACCATGATGAAGGCGAACAGCGTGCCCGAGTTGGTGATGTCAGCCAGAATGCCAACGGGAAATAGAGCAGCGAACAGCGAGACAAATACGCCGGTAATAATGGTCAGGATATGCGGCGTATGAAAGCGCGGGTGGACGGTAGAGAGGAAATTCGGCAGCAGACCATCGCGCGACATGGTGAAGAAAATCCGCGACTGGCCGTAGATCATCATCAGGATCACCGATGGCAGCGCCAGCGCGGCGGCCAAGCCAATCAGCGAGCCCATCGTGTTGTGGCCGATCAGCACCATTACATGGGCCAGTGCGTCCTTGCTGCACACCAGGGCTTGCGATCCGGCACAGGCCGCAGCCATCGCCGGAGTGCCCGGCTGCAACGAAGCGCCATTGGCAGCGTGCATGGGCTGAGAGCCGACCGAACCCACCGCGCCGTAACTGACCAGCAGGTAGAAAACGGTGCACACGATGAGCGAGCCGAGCAGGCCGATCGGGATATTGCGGTTCGGATTCTTGGTTTCTTCCGCCGCGGTAGAAACGGCATCAAAACCGACATACGCAAAGAAGATTGAGGCAGCTGCTCCCAGTACGCCGACGCCGCCAAAGGGCGTGCCCCAGCCGTTGGGCACGAAGGGAACAAAGTTGGATGACTTTACTGCCGGCAGCGCAACGACAATGAAGGCCGTCAGCGCAACGATCTTGATGGCCACCAGTACCGCGTTGACCTTGGCCGATTTCGATGTACCTATCACCAGCAATACGGTGATCACCAGCGCGATCAGAAATGCAAGCAGGTTGAAGCTGCCGCCATCCATCGGACCGCTGCGCAAAAACGCAGGAATCGAATAACCCGCGCGGGCGAGCAGTCCATTCATGTAGCCGGACCAGCCGACAGAAACGGTTGCCGCAGCGATCGCGTATTCCAGCACGAGCGCCCAGCCAACAACCCAGGCCGGGCCTTCGCCAAGTACGCCGTACGTGTAGGTATAAGCGGAGCCGGATACCGGGATCATTGAAGCCAGCTCGGCGTAAGCCAGGGCGGCGAGCGCGCAGACGGTCGCGGCGATAACGAAGGCAATCATCATGCCCGGTCCGGCCTTCTGCCCGGCTTCGGCCGTGAGCACAAAAATACCGGTGCCGATGATTGCGCCGACGCCAAGCAGGGTCAGCTGGATCGGCCCGAGCTGTCGGGTAAGGCTTTTCTTTTCAGCGGTAGCAAGAATCTGGTCGAGCGGCTTGACGCGCTTGAAAAGCATATGGTGAATCCCCGTAAAGACTAATACTGATATTCGAGCTGTCGCGGCGTAATCGTCGCGACGCCAATTTTATCGACCAACCATAGCGGAGCGGTCGAGAGCGTACAAGCCGCTTTGCCGCATAGAATCGGGGTTTCGCCCTGCGCCAGGAACACTTTTTTGCCAATGCACTTCATCAGTCTGGAAAACGCGTTGAAAAGGTATGCACGCATGGGCGATGCGCAGGCGGTCGCAGCGCGCGCGTTTCTGGAATTTCTCGGTTCGGAAGACGCCGTCTTCGAGCGCGCCCATGCCTTTGGTCATTTCACCGGGTCGGCATGGCTGGTCAGCGCCGATGGCGAGCGGGTTCTATTGACCCACCATCGCAAACTGGCTCGCTGGCTGCAGTTGGGTGGTCACGCGGACGGCGACGCCGATCTGGCGCGGGTCGCGCTGCGCGAGGCTGAGGAAGAGTCGGGTTTGTCCGACCTTGTCGGTGAGCTGGAAATCTTTGATCTCGATTACCATCGCATTCCCGCACGCGGCGATGAACCCGAGCACTGGCATTACGACGTGCGTTACGTGGTGCGCGCGACGGCCAGCGAAGTTTTTTCCATCAGCGAAGAATCGCTTTCGCTGGCCTGGAAATCGATTCGCGCTATCGCCGCTGATCCCGCGGCCGATCAATCGCTACGACGGATGGCAGATAAATGGCTGGTGCGTTCGACATCGGCTGCGTGACCGACTCGACGATCAGCCGTATTTTTCCGGCGCCGGATTCAGATGCCCACACTGGTCGCAGGTGCGGGCCTCTTTTGAACCGTAGAAGCGGTTGAACACCGGCGGAAAGTCGTGCTCGATACTGTCCAGCAGGAAGAATTCTTCATAGAGCTTGTGATTGCAGTTTTCGCAATACCACTGCAGGCCATCTTTTTCATGCGGCAAGCGTTTGCGTTCGATCACCAGACCGATCGAAGCTTCCATGCGCTGCGGCGAATGCGGTACCCGCGGCGGCAGATAGAAAAGTTCGCCGGCATGAATCGGGATATCGCGCGCCACGCCGTCGTCCTGCACTTTCAGCACCATCTCGCCTTCGAGCTGATAGAAAAACTCCGGGCCTTCGTCTAGGTGATAGTCGGTGCGGGCATTAGGACCGCCGACGATCATGATGATGAAGTCACCGTCGACGATGCATTTGTTGCCGACCGGCGGCTTGAGCAGATGACGGTTTTCTTCGATCCAGCGTTGAAGATGGAGCGGGGGTAGTAGCGACATGGCGTGTTGCTCAGCAAAAACCAGTCACCACCTTAGACCCGTCGGCGCCACAAAAAAAGCCGCCCCAACGAGGGAATCGGGGCGCTGGTCCTGCACTTGCATATTGAGACGTTGAAGCGGGGAAATTACGGCGTCAACACCTTGTCGATGACGAAGATCACGCCGTTCGACTGGATGACATTGGGAATCGTGATGTCGGCAACGTTGCCCTTGTCGTCGGTGACAGTCCACTTGCCGTCGGTCTTGGCGACGCTGATCGAATCACCTTCAACAGTCTTCAGCACGGCCTTGCCACCACCAGCCTTTGCAGCTTTCTCCAGATCCTTCGACGTCATCTTGCCCGGCACCACGTGGTAGGTAAGGATCTTGGTCAAGGTAGCCTTGTTTTCCGGCTTCAGCAGCGTGTCGACCGTGCCGGCGGGCAGCGCAGCGAACGCCTCATTGGTCGGTGCAAAAACGGTAAATGGGCCGGTGCCCGACAGCGTATCGACCAGGCCCGCAGCCTTGACGGCAGCGACAAGGGTGGTGTGATCCTTCGAATTCACCGCGTTTTCGATGATGTTCTTCGAGGGGTACATGGGGGCGCCGCCGACCATCACGGTCTTGCCGCTGCTCATTGAGCTCATCGAGTCGGCCATTGCCATGGGCGCCATGGCGACGATGGCAAACGCCAGCGACAGGCCAAGGGCGATGCTGCGCATACGCTGATTCTTGTTCATGGGTAACTCCGGTTTTTCCGCTCCGCAGATTGGAAGCGTGTGGAGATACGGCGCGAAGCGCAGGCCGGATGCAGCGAGTGTGCGAGATCACTCGATCGGCGAAGAGAAGCGCCTGCAAGCTTCCTCTGCATTGCTGGAGTGAACGCGATCCTGGTAGCGGTTCGCGTCATCCAGCAATCACTGACGAAGCCCGTGCATTTTCATGGCACGGTTGAAACAGCTGTCGCGGAATGAACTGCTCAAACTTCCAGCGTGGCCAGATCGCCTTTCTCTTCCAGCCACGCCTTGCGATCGCCGGCGCGCTTTTTCGCCAGCAGCATGTCCATCAGTTTCGATGTGCCGTCGTCATCGCCGATGGTTAGCTGCACCAGGCGGCGCGTATCGGGATGGATGGTCGATTCGCGCAGCTGCGGCGGGTTCATTTCGCCCAGGCCCTTGAAGCGCGTGGTACTGACGGTGCCCTTCATTTTTTCGCGCTCGATCCGCTGCAGCATCGCCGCTTTTTCGCTCTCGTCGAGGCAGTAGAAAACCTGCTTGCCCACGTCGACGCGGAACAGCGGCGGCATCGCCACGAAGACGTGGCCGTCGCTGACCAGGGTGGGGAAGTGCTTGAGGAACAGCGCGGTCAGCAGCGTCGCAATATGCAGGCCGTCCGAATCGGCGTCGGCCAGAATGATGACCTTGCCGTAGCGCAAGCCGGAGAGATCGTTCTTGCCCGGATCGCAGCCGATGGCGATGGCGAGGTTGTGCACTTCTTCCGACGCCAGCACCGAGCCGGACTCGACTTCCCAGGTGTTGAGGATCTTGCCGCGCAGCGGCAGGATCGCCTGGAACTCCTTGTCGCGCGCCTGCTTGGCGCTGCCGCCGGCCGAGTCGCCCTCGACCAGAAACAGTTCGGTCCGGGTGAGGTCGGTCGCCGTACAGTCGGCCAGTTTGCCCGGCAGCTGCGGGCCCTGGGTGATCTTTTTGCGGACGATCTGCTTGGCCGCTTTCAGACGTGCGCTGGCGCGTTCGATCGCCAGCTGCGCGATCCGCTCGCCCATGTCGACATGCTGGTTGAGCCACAGGCTGAAAGCATCGTGGATGACGTTTTCGATCATGCCGGCGGTCTGGCGCGACGACAGCCGCTCTTTCGTCTGACCAGCGAACTGCGGATCCTGCAATCGTGCGGACAGCACGAAGGCCAGCCGCTCCCACACGTCTTCCGGCGCGAGCTTCACGCCGCGCGGCAGCAAGTTGCGGATATCGCAGAATTCGCGGATGGCCGTTGTCAGGCCGGTGCGCAGGCCGTTGACGTGCGTGCCGCCCTGCGCGGTGGGAATCAGGTTGACGTAGCTTTCCTGCACCAGCTCGCCTTCCGGCAGCCAGGCCAGCGCGACCTCCATACCTTCGACATCGCGCGCCATGTGATGCACAAACAACTCGCCGGGCAGCGCCTCGGCGCCGTCGAGTTCGCCGCGCAAATAGTCGCGCAGGCCGTCCTCGTAATACCAGTCGTTGACTTCGCCGCTGGCGACGTCGGTGAGCTTGACGCTGAGGCCGGCGCACAGCACCGCCTTGGCACGCAGAAGATGACGCAGGCGCGCCAGCGAGATCTTCGGCGAATCGAAATATTTGGCCTCGGGCCAGAAATGCAGGGTGGTGCCCGTGCGCTTCTTCGGCACCGAGCCGATGATTTCCAGCGGGCTGACCTTGTCGCCGTGCTCGAAAGCCATGCGGTATTCGTTGCCGTCGCGGCGGATCGATACCTCGACGCGGTCGGACAGCGCATTGACCACCGACACGCCGACGCCGTGCAGGCCGCCAGAGAAGTTGTAGTTTTTGCCGCTGAATTTTCCGCCGGCGTGCAGCCGCGTCATGATCAGCTCGACGCCGGACACGCCTTCTTCCGGATGGATGTCGACCGGCATGCCGCGGCCGTCGTCGCTCACCTCGACCGAGCCGTCGGCGTGCAGCACCACTTCGATGCTGCGCGCGTGGCCGGCGAGGGCCTCATCCACTGAGTTGTCGACCACTTCCTGCACCAGATGGTTCGGGCGGGTGGTGTCGGTATACATGCCGGGGCGGCGTTTGACCGGGTCGAGACCGGAGAGGACTTCAATATCGGCGGCGTTGTAGCGACTGCTCATGCGTGTGTTTCAACCAGGGTGGGACGTTTAGGAGCCTGTCGGACTTTAGACGACCGGGCTGCAAATGCGCCTGACGCGGTCTCAACTTCCGCCGAATCTTGCCCTGTGCAACCAGCACAGGGCGGCGATCCCTCGAAACTTGATCCTCGCGCAGTCGCATTTTCGCCTCGATCGCCAAAGCCCGACAGGCTCCTTGCGGACAGCGAAGCATGGGGCGCCGGGGCGGGCAGGGTCAAGCCGCAGAGGTGTTTTCTAGCGGTAGCCTTGCGCCTGCAGCGAAAACAGGTGGGCGTAGTGGCCGGCCTGCGCCATCAGCTGCTCGTGGCTGCCGCGTTCTTTGATGCGGCCGTCCTGGATCACGATGATCTGGTCGGCCATGCGCACTGTCGAGAAGCGGTGCGAGATCAGGATCGCGATGCGCCCACCAGCCAGTTCGCGGAAATGCTCGAAGATGGTGGCTTCGGCTTCGGCATCCATCGCCGCAGTCGGCTCGTCCAGCACCAGGATGTCCGCGCGCGAACGCATAAAGGCACGCGCCAGCGCGATCTTCTGCCACTGTCCGCCGGACAGCTCGCGGCCATCACGAAACCATTTGCCGAGCTGGGTATCGAAACCGGCGGGCAGTGTGTCGATGAATTCGCTGGCCATGCCCTTGTCGCTGGCTTCGCGCCAGCGCTCGGCGTTCTCGAACGCGGTGACGTCGCCGACGCCGACGTTCTCGCCCACGCGCATCTGGTAACGGGCGAAATCCTGGAAGATCACGCCGACGCGTTGCAGCAGCGCGTTTTCATCCCAGTCGCGCAGGTCGGTGCCGTCGAGCAACACGCGGCCACTGTCGGGCGAATACAGCCGCGTCAGCAGCTTGATCAGGGTGGTCTTGCCGGAACCGTTCTGACCGACGAGCGCCAGCGATTCGCCGGGTTTGATATGCAGATCGATGTCGTGCAACGCCGGTTCGCTGGCGCCGGGATAGGTGAAGCTGACCCGCTCGAAGCGGATACCGTCGCTGGGGGTGGCACCGATCTGCGCGGTGCCTGTCGATGGCGGCACCGGCGTTTCGAGGTATTCGTATAGGGTCGACAGATAGAGGTTGTCCTCGTACATGCCGCCGATCGCCGACAGCATTGCCGACACCGCCGACTGCCCCTGCCGGAACAGCATCAGATACATGGTCATCTGGCCCAGCGTGATACGCGCCATCACCGTGCTCATGGCGATCCACACATAGGCGGCGTATAGCGTCAGCGTGCCGAGCAGGCCCAGCCCGAAGCCCCAGCCGTCGCGACGAATGGTCAGGTCGCGGTCGTCGCGGTAAAGCGTGTTGAAGATGTTGCGATAGCGATCGAGCAGCAGCGGACCGAGGCCGTAGAGCTTCACTTCCTTGGCGTGGTCCTCGCGCGCCAGCACTGTCTCCAGATACAGCTGCATGCGCGTCTCGGGCGAGCGCCAGCGAAACAGGCGAAACGCATCGCCGGAGAATTTGGTTTCGGAAATAAAGGACGGCAAACCAGCCAGCAGCAGGACCAGCACCGCCCACGGCGAAAAATGGAACAGCAAGGTGCCGTAGCTGATCAGCGATATGGCGTTCTGACCCAGCCCGAATGTGCGCGTGACCAGCGACAGCGGCCGGGTCGAGGCTTCGCGCCGGGCGCGGGTGAGCTTGTCGTAGAACTCCGAATCCTCGAAGTGGGCCAGCTCCAGCGTCAGCGCCTTCTCGAGAATCATCACGTTGACGCGCTGGCCCAGCAGCGCGCGCAGCAGCGACTGGCATACCGAGAGCCCGCGCTGGGCGCCAGCAAGCAAGGCGACCAGCAGACCTTCGAGCAACACCCATTGAATGACCGGCCACCAAGGCGCACTGCCGCTTGCCGCCCACTGGCGACTGGCGTGGACCACGGCGTCGACGATATGCGCCCCCACGTACGCCACGCCGGCCGGCAAGAGGCCGGCAATCAGCGTGAGCAGGGCCAGCGCGATGGTCAGCGGCCGGCTGGTGCTCCAGACGAGCTGGAGCGCGCGGCCGCTGTAACGAAACACGCCCAGAAAACTGCGCGTGAGTTCGGTGGATTCCGTCGAAGGAGAAAAAGAGGCGTGAGGCGTCACTAGGGGAGAGTTGTCCGGCCAGCAGCGCAGAGTGCGCAGAAGTCCAGACATGGGGTTCATGCCGCCTCACGCAAGTCGAAACCAAGCTTGCGCGCCTGTTGCAGACTCAGCGCAGTTGCACGTCAACCACCTGTTGCTCGTCCTTGTACATGGACGGGAACAGTTTTTTCAGGTTGGCAACCATCGGGGTGTCGTTGTAAGCGATGTAGGGATTATCCGGGTGCAGCTGTGCATAGTTCTGGTGATACGCCTCGGCTTTGTAAAACGCTTTGAGCGGAACAATCTGCGTCACGATCGCACCGTGGAACGTGTTGGCCGCCGTCAGCTGCGCCACGTAATTCGTGGCGATTTTCTGCTGTTCGGGGTTGCTATAGAAAATGGCCGAACGATACTGGGTGCCGCTGTCCGGACCCTGACGATTCAGCTCGGTCGGATTGACCGGCACGGAGAAATAAACCTGCAGCAGCTGGCCGTAGCTGACCTGGCTTGGATCAAACTGCACACGGATCGATTCGGCATGACCGGTATCGCCGCCGCTGACCTGATCATAAGTAGCAGTAGACGCCTGGCCGCCGGAGTAGCCCGCCTCTACCTTCTGCACGCCCTTGACATGATCGAACACGGATTCCATGCCCCAGAAACAGCCGCCGGCAAGTACCGCCACCTGATTGCTGGACGCTGCGGCTTTTGGCGCATCGATTTTCGGGGCGGGCACGGCGCCGGCGTCGCTGGCGGCTGATGCGGATTGGCAGGCGGTCAAGCCACCGACCATCAGGGCGGCGGCAAGGGGAAGCGCTTTGAACAAGGTACGACGATTCATGATGGGCCTCACTGACAGTGGTGATGCGTCCGACCTATCTCGCATCTATCTACGTGCAAACATCGTCATCGGATGCAACCTCGATCAGCCGGCCGGAACCTTGCTGGCTATCCCACGGGGCAATCGGAGTGCAGCGATGATGTCGGATACGAGTTATTCGCTGTCATATGCCTGCCGGTTACATCAACCATCGGCATCGAACGGGCGTCGAAACGGCCTAGCGCGCGTCCGGCACCACGTGAATTTCCATGTCGTCGATGGTGACAACCTGACCCGCGCGGATCTTGCAGGTCTTGCGCAGCTCCATGGTGCCGTCGACCAGCACGGCGCCGCTGGCCACGATCGCCTTGCCGGCACCGCCGCTGTCGCAGATGCCTGTGAGTTTGAGCAGCATGTTGAGTTCGACGTAGTCGCCTTCGAGTTCGAAATCCTGGGTTTGCATGATTTTCCGGCTGAGGTGATAAATGCTGGGGTAATAAATGCTGGGGTGATGAATGGGTGCAGGTGGTGCGTTATCAGCTGCTGACGACCTCAACAGCGGCGTCGGGCAGCGCGAGAAACGCGAACCATGGCATGTCGTTGTCAGTGGCAAAGGTGGCGGCGTCGTCGAGAATACCAAGCAGGATGTCGAAGTCCGCTGCCGCCGAGCGCCGCAAATCGTCGGCGTGGTCGAACAGCAGCACATAGCCCCACGCAGGCATCCAGCGCAGATCGCGCAGGCTGTCGGCTAGCGCATCCCAGTTGTCGCCAAACGTGGCGGGTAGTTCGAGCGACACGCTCAGCCGTCGCAGCAAATCGTCTTTGCCCTCGCAACCGAACAGATCGGTACGGCATACGCGCAGCTCCTCACGCGCCGCGGTTTTGGCCAGCCGCGCAAGGTCATCGCTGCCGACGAAGTAAATGCCGCTCTGCGTTGGCTGCGTGAGGTTCGGGTCGATTTCGCGCGGGCCGTGCGAGCGATACGGGCTCATTGGGTCACCTTGAAGGCGCGGAAGCTGCGGTAGTGATCGTCGGTGTAGTAGTAGATTTGCGGCGGCGTGCCGCCGGTGATGATGCGCCGCGCGCCGCGCGTGTCCGCACCGGGCGTGTCGACCGTGTACTCGTGGTAATAGCCGCGCGGCTCCCGCGGCAGCAGATTCTCGTAGTTGCCGAACACCACGCCATCCTGCCGATGCGTGAAAGGTCCGCCGCTGGCGATCCGGTCCAGCGTGGCGCGAGCTTCCGAGGGCAGAAAGCGGGGCAATCCGGTATCGGCGCCAGTGCTCTGGGATGCAGGAAAGGTCGCTGTTCTTCCGCCGATCGATGAGCCGTGCCCCGACCAGAAGATCGCGGCAGCGGCCAGCGCAATAAGCAGGATCAGTGGTTTTAGCTGACGCATCGGAACTTACACGCGGGGTCGAAGAGGCGAAAGCTTAGTCCGATTGACCGCGCGCGTAGCGACAATATCTCGCGGCTGTCGCCGCTCAAGCGGCGTCGACGCGCGCCTGCATCGCCATGGCAGCGGCGGGATTGCGCTCTTTGGCGCTGCTGATGAAGAACACGAACACATCGCGTGCTTTTGCCTTTGCGGTCAGCTCGCCCACGTGCGGAAGGTCGGCCGGATCACCGCCCCTTGCCCAGAGGCTTGCACGCTTCGCCCACTCGTCGAGTGCGCTGGCCGAGTAGCCCGTGGCGATATCCGCGTGGCTGCGCATCAGCCGCGCATAGACAAAATCGCCGGTGATATCGGCCATCGACGGATAGGTGGTCGAGTCGGTGAACACCGTGGCCACGTTCTGCGCGCGCGCCAGCTGCAGGTAGGCATCGCACAGAAAGCTCTCGTGCCGCACTTCCAGCACGTGGCGCAGCGGCCGGTCGTTCAATGTGCGCGGCAGGGCGCCGAGAAAGGCGGCCAGATCGTCGCGATCGAACGCGCGCGAGGGCGGCAGCTGCCACAGGATCGGTCCGAGCCGCGCGCCGAATTCGGCCAGGCCGCCGTCGATGAAGCGTTTGGCGCCGGTGGTCGATTCGGCCAGCTTTCGGCCTTCCGTGATGGTTTTTGGCGCCTTCAGCGAAAACACGAAGTCTTCCGGCGTTTCGGCGGCCCATTTTGCGTAAACCTTTGGCGTCTGCGCCCGATAGAACGTGCCGTTGATCTCGATAGCGCGCAGATGGCGGCTGGCGTACTCCAGCTCGCGACGCTGCACCAGCCCTTCGGGGTAGAAATTCTTGCGCCACGGCGCAAACGTCCAGCCGCCGATGCCGACGCGGATCGGTGAGGCGCCAGCAGCGGGAGCCGGGCTGGCGAATAGATCGTCGGTGGTCGATGGCATCGGCGGCAACGTCCTGCGGGTAGGGAATGATGGTAACGGGCTAAGACAATGCAGGGTCGCTGCCCGGGGTGGCGTGAAGAACCATGACTTCCAGCGCTGGCTTCGCGCCGGCTTTGCCGCGATAGTTGGTCGATTGACCTCTAGGAATCGACATGCCTAAGACCTTTTCCCGCCCTACGCTTTCTCTCGGGACGGTAAGTCTTTTTGTGCTGCTGGCGCTGGCCGGATCGGCGAGCGCGCAGACGCCACCAGCGCCGGTTGCTTCCGACGCTGGCGCAGCCTCGACAACTATCAACAGCTCCGCGGCATTGCCGAGCCAGCTGCAGGATTTCGGCGCCTACGTCGACAGCGCGCGCAAGACCTTCGACGTGCCGGGCATCGCCGTGGCCATCGTCAAGGACGGCAAGGTGGTGATGGAGCAGGGTTTCGGCCTGCGCGAGATCGGTAAGCCGGACAAGGTCGATGCGCACACGCTGTTCGCCATCGCGTCCAATACCAAGGCGTTCACCGCCGCGGCGCTGCAGCAGCTGGCCGAGCAGGGCAAGCTGAAGATGGACGATCGGGTGATCGATCACCTGCCGTGGTTCCGCATGTCCGATCCCTACGTCACGCACGAAATGCGCATTCGCGATCTGCTGGCGCATCGCAGCGGCCTGAGCCTGGGTGCGGGCGATTTGCTGTACTGGCCGCCGACCTCCTACACCACGAAAGAGGTGGTCGAGCGTCTGCGCGATGTGCCGATCAAGAACGGCTTTCGCAGCGGTTACGCCTACGACAACATCCTGTTCGCCGTGGCCACATTGGTGATCGAACAAACCTCGGGCCAGAGCTACGCCGACTATGTGCGCACGCACTTGTTTCAGCCAGTCGGCATGGACGAGTCGCTGATCGACAAGACCTATCTGAAGCCGGGGATGGATGTGGCGACCGGCCACGCGCGGGCCAATTTCGAGAATCTGGAGCCGGTGCCGCCGATGGCCTGGTTGAACGATCCGGGCGCGGGCGGCATCTACGCCAGCGTGCACGATCTGGCCAAGTGGATGAACGTGCAGCTGGCCGGCGGCGTGCTGCCCGGTCCGGAAAAAGACGGCAAGCCGGCGCGGCTGTTCTCCGAGGACAGCCAGCAGCAGATGTGGTCGATGCTGACGCCGATCACGATTCATCAGCCGCCGATTCCCGAGCTGGCGCCGCTGACGCCGCACTTCTACGGCTATGGCGAGAGCTGGTTCCTGTCCGACTACCGCAACCAGCGCCTGGTCTGGCATACCGGCGGCTGGCCGGGCATGGTGTCGCGGATCACCCTGGTGCCCGAGCTGCATCTGGGCGTGGTGGTGCTGACCAATCAGGAATCCGGCGCGGCGTTCAACGCGGTGACCTATCGCGTGCTCGATGCCTACCTCAAATCATCGCAGCCAGCGGGCGCGGCGTTGACCGACTGGGTGGCGGTTTACGACAAGGCCGTCAAGCAGGCGGAATCGAAATCGGACACCAGCTTTGCCACGCACGAGAAGGATCGGGACAAGAACAGCAAACCCTCGCTGGCGCTGGCGAAATATGCAGGCACCTACCGCGACCCGTGGTACGGCGACGTCATCATCAGCAACGAAGGCGGCAAGCTGCGCCTGCGCTTCAGCAAGACCGCCCAGCTGATCGGCACCCTGTCGCCATGGCAGCACGATACGTTCACCGTGCGCTGGGACGATCGCGACCTAAATGCCGATGCCTTCATCAGCTTCAGCCTCGATATGGATGGCCATATCCGCGAGGTGCGGATGGAGCCGATCTCGCCGCTGACGGATTTCAGCTTTGACTTTCAGGATCTGCGCTTGACGCCGATCAACGCGGGCCCATCGAATACCGATGGTGAATGATCCATCGCCATTGATGCCGAGTTGCCGTTGATGGCATCCCGCTTGTCCCGTTCTTCCGTCTGGAGATGCCGCATGCGTTCTCATCACTTTTTTACCGCGCTACTGCTATCCGGTTTACTGGCCAGCGCAGCACATGCACAGACCGCTGCGCTGCCTGCGCACCGCTTCTTCCACGTGCAGCTGGATCGTTCGGCTTCCGCCCAGCCCACGGCCGGCCGGCTGCTGCTGTTTGCGGTCGACGCGAAAGCCGCGGAAGACGACGCAAAGGAGGCCTCCGACGGCAAAAGCAGCGTGGTGGACGAAGTGGACGCCAATCCGTTCAAGGGCACCCAGACCTCGGTCGCGGCGCGCGAAATCAACCGCTGGTTGCCGGGGCAGACCCACGACATCGACGCCGATCAGCTGGCGTTTCCGGCCGGCTATTCGCAGCTGCCGCCGGGCGATTATTACGTCCAGGCGGTGCTCGACGTCGATCACACCTATAACTATCTCGGTCGCGGTGCCGGCGATCTGGTCAGTGGCGTGGTGAAGCTGCACCTCCCCGTGGCCAGCATTCCCACGTTGGTGTTGACCAAGGCGGTGGCGGCACGTGATCCATGGACGCTGTCCGCTTCAACACCCGCTGACGCTCGCGCGGCGCTGCCGGAAGCGCGCGAGCACGCCACGCTGATCCATTTCGTCAGCCCCTCATTGAGCACATTCTGGGGCCGTCCGATCACCATGCGCGGCCAGGTGCTGACGCCGCCAGGCTATGACGCCAAAGCCAGCCAGCGCTATCCGACCGTGTATTACACGCAGGGCTTTGGCGGCAATAACGACCGTGTGGCCGGACCCATCGCGACGGTTTATGCGGCAATGAAGAAGGGCGAGATGCCGCCGATGATCTGGGTGTTTCTCGACGAGTCCAGCCCCACCGGCACGCACGAGTTTGCGGACTCGGTCAACAACGGGCCGTGGGGACAGGCGCTGACCACCGAGCTGATTCCGCAGCTGGAAACGCAATACCGGATGGATGCCAAGTCGGGCGGTCGCTTCCTCAACGGCCATTCCTCCGGCGGCTGGGCCACGCTGTGGCTGCAGACGCGCTACCCGAAAGTGTTCGGTGGCACCTGGTCGACGTCGCCCGATCCCAGCGATTTTCACGATTTCACCGGCATCGATCTGTATGCGCCGGGTGCGAATGCCTATCGCAAGCCCGATGGCTCGGTCCGGCCGCTGGTGCGCGATCACGGCAAGGTGCTCGGCACCTTCGAGCAGTTTGCCGGACTCGAGCGCGTGCTGGGCACCTACGGCGGCCAGCTCGGTTCGTTCGAGTGGGTGTTTTCGCCACGCGGCAAGAACGGACTGCCGGTACCGATGTTTGATCGTGACACCGGCGACGTTGATCCCGTGGTCGTCGATTACTGGCGCGATCACTACGACATTGCCTGGCGGCTGCAGCACAACTGGACGCAGTTGAAGCCCGACCTGGATGGCAAGATCCATCTGATTGTCGGCACAGCCGATACGTTTTATCTCGATGGCGCCGCGCACAAACTGCAGGCCGTGCTGGATGGCCTGCATGCGAAGTCCAGCTTTACCTTCATACCCAATCGTACGCATTTCGATCTGTATGAAGTAGGCAAGGACAAGGTCGGCCTGCTCAAGCAGATCAGCTGGGCGATGTATGCGGTGGCGCGGCCGGATTCAAAACTCAAGGCGCCCACGCCAGCGCAATAAACGATCGAGAAGGATGCGCTTTCATCGATGGCTAGCACTGGGCTTCGGTTGACGACGTCAACACCTCGCGTTGGCGCCGAGTGTGTTTATGTATACCGGATGCGTCGATGCAACGTTGAATGGATTCGGGTTCGAGTTCGGGAAAGCTAAAGGTATGCGCAAGCCGGTATGGATTTTTCTGACAACGTCACTGGTGCTGCTGCTGGCGGTCCTTGCATCGGCACTGACATTGCGCTGGCATGCTGGCGTCACCCCGCCGATCTTCAAGGTAGAGCTGGACGGTGCGGCAACCAAGCCGGTGTCCGGACGGCTGCTGCTGTTTGCCACCGAAGCCACGGCGGCGCGCAAGGCGGCCAAAAACGGCAAGGTTGAAAGCGTCGACGCCGATCCGCTGTATCCCATGCGCACCGCCGTAGCTTCGCGCGAGGTAAGCCGGTTGGCCCCGCAGCAGAGCGTGACCATCGACACCGACAACCAAGCCTTTCCGATGAGTTTTTCAAAGCTGCCGTCCGGCGAATATTTGCTGCAGGCGGTGCTCGATCTGGATCACAACTACAACTACAGCGGACGCAGCCCGGGCGATCTCGTCAGTCCGGTGATCAGTGTGCACCTGCCGGCAATCACGCCGTCGACGCTGCGGCTGGTGCGGGTGCAGCCGGAACCGTATCCCTGGCAGCTGACCTCGGCCCCTGATCTGCAGGCCGCAGCGCCCGATGCGCGTGCGCACAGCACGCCCATCGACATGATCAGTCCGATGTTGTCCGCTTTCTGGGGCCGCCCGATTCATATACGTGGATGGGTGCTCGTGCCGCCGGGCTACGAGGCGGATGGAAAGACCCGTTACCCCACGGTGTATTACACGCATGGCTACGGGGGTAACGAGGATCGCCTGCTCAATGCGCTGGTCGGCGTGCATCTGGCGATGCGCAAGGGCGAGATGCCACCGATGATCTGGGTCTTTCTGGATCAGTCCGGCCCGACCGGCACGCAGGAGTTTGCCGACTCGGTCAACAACGGTCCCTGGGGTAGCGCACTGACCCAGGAGTTCATTCCGCGGCTGGAATCGCATTACCGCATGGACGCCCGCGCGTCCGGCCGCTTTCTCACCGGACACTCGTCCGGGGGCTGGGCCACGCTTTGGCTGCAGACGACGTACCCCAAACTGTTTGGCGGTACCTGGTCGACCTCGCCCGATCCGGTGGATTTCCATGATTTTTCAGGCGTCGATCTGTACGCGCCGAAAGCCAACCTGTATCGAAAACCCGACGGTACGCTGTGGCCGCTGGAACGTTTGAACGGCAAGGTTCAGGGCACCTTTGAGGATTCGGCCCGACTCGAGCGCGTGCTGGGGACTTATGGCGGCCAGATGTCTTCCTACGAGTGGGTATTTTCGCCGCGCGGCGATGATGGTCGCCCGACGCTGTTGTTCGACCGCGACACCGGCGCTGTCGATCCGACGGTGGCCGCATACTGGTGCGCGCACTACGACATTGCCCGCCGTATCCGGACCGACTGGCCGCAGCTGAAGCATGATCTCGACGGCAAGATCCACGTGGTTGTTGGCACCGCCGACACGTATTACCTCGATGGCGCCGTGCACAAGCTGCAGGCGGTGATGGATGGTCTACACGCCAAGGCCGATTTTCGTTATCTGCCGGGCAAGAATCATGGCGATCTGTATATCCAGGGAGATGATCCGCGCGCCTTGCTCAAGCAGTTCAGCTGGGCGATGTATGCCGTTGCGCGGCCGCATTCCGCACTGCATGCGCCTATCGCGCTCACGCAGCCCGCGGCATCCGCCAGCGTGTCATCGGCCGCGCGTTGACCCATTTGCGCCCTGCAGATGGGCGCCTGCTGAATATACGGGCTCGATCGGGCCTGTTTTATGCCCACCGTTTTGCGGCATAGTTGCGACGCAGGCGCCGGGGTTGCGGCGTGCTGTAGGGCTATCCATCGCCGTTGGTCACCCTCAACGCGGGTTACGCGTCTGACTGGCGGTTGATCGGATGCAATGCCGGTTTCTTCGTTCGACCGGCATCTTTCGAGAATGCATGTCAACGCACGTGGGGAGATCTACGAGATGAAATCATCAGGTTTGATCGCGATTGCCTTGTTCTGTCTGTTTTCCGGTTCCACGGTTCACGCGCAGCAGTCGGCCGCGCCGGCAGGCTCCACCGGGCAGTGCAAGGACGACAGTTACACCAGTACGGCGAGCAAGAAAGGCGCCTGCCGCGGCCACAAGGGCGTCAAGGAGTGGTACGCCGCTGCGCCGGCCGCGGCCGCCGCGGTGCCGGCTCCCGCTATGCCTATGGCCAAGCCGGCTACCGCTGCACCGGCGACCCCGACGGCGTCGGCTGCACCCTCGGCCATGGCATCGAAAAAGGCGATGCCGGCACCGGCAGCAAACGCTGCACCCGGCGGCGGTCCCGGCATGGTCTGGGTCAACTCCAGCAGCAAGGTGTACCACTGCCCCAGCGACAAGTGGTACGGCAAGACCAAACAAGGCTCGTACATGACCGAGGCCGCGGCCAAGGCGGCCGGTGACCACGGCTCGGGCGGCAAGACCTGCTCGTCCTGATCGACCCGTTTCACCATGCATGACTGGTTGAGGCCGGCCCAGTGCCGGCCTTTTCTTGCCTAGCCATCGCGCAGGCACAGGCGAAAGGCTAGTCGTGCCGCCACGGGTTGTAGCTGCCGAAATACCATAAATGCCCTTCCGGATCGCGACAGCTGTAACCGGCGCCGCCGTAGTCTTTCTCGGCGTAATCGTCGACGATGATGGCACCGGCGGCCAGCGCCTGTTCGTAATGCGCCCGGCAATCCACCACGGTGACGCAGGGGCACTGTGTTGCTCTGTCGCTGATATCGTCGGGCTGAACGATGCGCCGGCCAAACGCGTCATCACGCACTTCGCCCAGCATGATCATCCCGCTGCCGTAAGTCAGCTGCGCGTGCTCCACGCCGCCGTTGTCATTCTCATACACGGCGTGTTGGGTGAAACCGAATGCGTGGCAAAGAAAGTCAATCGCTGCATGCGCATCGCGATAGCGCAGGCCGGGAATGATGGTGCTACCGATTGGTATGGACGGCGTCATTGCGGAACGCCTCTCGGAAATCAGAATGCAAGGTGGCTGCCACGACCGTCCTACGGTTTATTGGTTCGCCGTCGATCAATCCTTGTCGTCGTGCGCATCCTCTCCGCTCAGCGACGCAGGCAAGGTGCGCACTACCATGCTCTGCGGACTGGTCATCGGCAGTTTCGCGTCGCGCAAGCGGTCCAGCGTTTCGAATAGCAGATCACTTTTCACGGCGCTGACGTCGCGCGGGCTGTTGACATAGGCGGTGCAGTCGAAGGTCATGGTGCCGGCATCGAGATTGTCCAGGCGCACGACCGGTGCTGGCGTGGTCAGCGTGGATGGATGTGCGTTGAGAACGTCGAGAATGATTTCGCGTGCCTTGCTGGCATCGGTGTCCAGCGGCATCGGCAGGGTGATGTGCACGCGACCCTGCGCGTTGGCGAGGGTTACATTGCGCACGTTCTGGGTGATGAACTGCGAATTCGGCACGATCATGGTCGAGCGGTCGCCCATCTGGATTTCGGTTGCGCGCACATTGATGCGGCGAATGTCACCTTCGACGCCGCCGATGCTGACCCAGTCGCCCACTTTTACCGGCCGCTCGGCCAGCAGGATCAGGCCCGAAATAAAGTTCTGCACGATCGCCTGCAAACCGAAGCCGATACCCACGGACAGCGCGCTGGCCATCCAGGTGATGCTGGTCAGATCAACATTCAATTCGAGCAGCGCCAGCACAAACACCAGCACGCCGCCGACGTAACCCAGCAGGGTCAGCATGGAGTCCTGCATGCCCACGTCGAACGAGGTCTTGGGCAGCAGCTTTTCGCTCAGCCAGCGCTTGATTACCCGCATGACGGTCAGGCCGACGGCGAATACCAGTAGTGCGCCGAAAATATGGCTGGGCACGATTTTCAGCGAGCCGAGCGAACCGCCGGACAGCAGCGTGCCGACGCGCCCGATCAGTTCCTGCGGACCGGCGCCGAAGGGCGCCAGGACGAACGCGATGGCCATGATCAGAAGAATCGCGCGGGTCACGCCGGACAATACGGTGCCGATCTGTTCCAGCGCGCTGGGAGGCAGACCAAAACTGCTCTGCATGCGCTTGCCGGTGCGGCCTTTCGGCGCAAACAGCGTGTCGAAAATATCGTCGACCAGATGCATGGTCAGATACAGCGCGGTGAGAATCACGCCGACCCACAGCATTTGTCGCGCGATAAAAAACGCGAAGGCGATATAACCCGATGCCACGCCAAGCAGCGTGATGCCGACCGAAATAAATGCGGCTGCCACCAGCAATCCAACCCACACCGGCCGCTGGGCCGGTTCTTCACCGGCCGCCAGCTTGGCGCGACGTGAGTGGCCGAGGCGGATCAGCGCATCGGCCACCATCAGGCCTACCAGTACCGCGATAAGGCCGCGCGCTGCCACGGATGCCGGCAGGCTGATGCCAATGGCGTTATTGACGTTTTCCTCGACACCCCACAAAAACGCTGCGCCAGCCATCAGCCAGGGAAAAAGGCGCAATCGCTGGGCCGCATCGTCGGACAGCGTCGTCAACCGCCACGACGGGCGTTTGTTGGAAAGCATGGCGCGGCCGAGGCCGGTCATGAAAGCGCAAAATGCGACCAGACGCGCCAGCTTGTCCAGCAGGTCGCTGAGATCATCGTCGAGGATGTCGTTCCAGTTCAGCGCCAGATAGGCGAAGTGCGCCGCCAGTCCGACCGTCAACGTATAGGCAAGCGTAATCGCCACAGCCAGTGCGCTGCGGCGTAGATGACCGGCCGGCATGCGATCGGTCGTGACCTTGACCAGCGCACGTTCGATCAGCCAGCGCACGACGGTAAGCAGCAACGCCGATACGATCAGACAAAGGATCAGAGGCGTTCGATTGGGTGGCTGCCATGCCGTCGAAAGAGCGGCACCCAAGGAGTGATAAAGGCGCTGGGCGCGGGCGAAGTCGTCAGGGAATGCCTGCGCCGGATCCACCCAGAAAGCGCTGCTGAAAGGCGTCGCCGTGCGCGACGCCAGCGACGCCTGAAACTGGTCGCGGCGCAGTTCGGAAACGTGCAGCGCCAGCTGCGCGGCCTCGGTGCTCAGCGAGTTGGCCTGCTTTATCTGACCGCCCAGCTCGTTTTCAACTTTCGTCAGCTGCCGCCGTTGCGCGCTGAGTTCCGGGGATTCGGCGGGGCCGCCTTTGGCGGGGGCCGGCCCGAGCACGTCGAGCCGCGTCTGCAGACCTGACGCCTGCGGTGACAGGCTGGAGGCCACTTGATCGGCATGCTGCTGCACGGCCAGTGCGCTGGTGCGCAGATCGTTCAACGGCGTGTCCGACTTCTTGGCGTCGACCTCGGCCTTGATGTTGTCCAGTTCTGCGCGCAGCTGGACCAGCGCCTGCGCCGGTTTCAACGCCGGCTCTGCGGCGGATGAGCTACTGGCTGGCGCCTCTTGCGACAGCGTGGCGCTGGCCGAAAAGGTCAGCAGGAGGACGAATAGATAGCGAAGCAAGTTGGGCATCTCCCGATGATCCGGTCCTTGTCACGGTCGGTCAACTGAAATGACCAGGGAAACACGTCGGCTTTGACGCAGCGTTCAGCGTCAACAAGACACGCTCGACGGCATGAACGGTACGGAAAAATTCGACGGGACCGATCTGGACGAGGGCAAAGCCCTGGCGTGGGATGGCGACATCGGTCGTGCGCGCGCATTGCAAACCGAACTCGCGCTCCGCGTTCGACTGGACGATGACTATCCGCCCTTACATCTGTTGGCGGGCGTCGATGTCGGATTCGAGGCCGACGGTGCAATCACCCGAGCCGCCGCAGTTTTGCTGAATGCGCAAAGCCTGCAGCCCATCGCCGAAGTTGTTGCACGTCTGCCCACGCGCACGCCGTACATACCGGGGCTGCTCTCGTTTCGCGAATTGCCGGCGGTGCTCCAGGCGCTGGCTGAATTGCCGCAGCAACCCGATCTGATCTTTGTTGACGGGCAGGGCGTCGCGCATCCGCGCGGGCTGGGCATTGCCGCCCATCTCGGCGTAATCACCGGCCTGCCAACCATCGGTGTGGCCAAATCGATACTGGTAGGGCACCACGATGCGCTGGGTCCGCTGCGCGGCGAGCGTGCGAATCTGGTGTATCGGGGCAAGGTCATCGGCACCGTTTTGCGCAGCAAGGATCGCATCAAGCCACTGATTGTTTCGCCCGGGCATCGCGTGAGCCAGACCACCGCGGCGGATCTCGTGCTGGCCTGCTGCACACGCTACAAGCTGCCCGAGCCGACGCGGCTGGCCGACCGGCTGGCCTCACGCCGCGACAGGTCGATGCAGCAAAGCCTGGATTTCGGTCTGACATGAATGCGGACAGGCAATGTCCGTCGTCGCGGGGTTACGCACCTGCGCATGTTCAAGAGCACCGCCTTCCTTCTAACGGCCGACTTTCGCCGTGAATTTAGTCGCTCCAGACCCCATGTCGTCTCGACTGCAGTGAAGTGGGTGAATCACAATGACGGTCTGCAGCGTCAGGAGTGCGCATGATTTTTCGCTGGTTCGAATCCCTTATCGATGCGTTCAAGGAGCCGTCCGACGGCATGCCGCCAAAATCGGTGTGGCGTTTCTACGTGTTCTATCTGCGCCAGGTGTGGCCGGTGTTTGTAGCTGCGATCGTCGTGGGTTTTGGCGTGGCGATCGTCGAAGTGTCGCTGTTTGGCTTCATCGGCAGCATCGTCGACATGACCAAGGGTGTCCCCGGCGCGGATTTTTTTCGCCTGCACGGACGCGCGCTGATCGGCATGGGGCTGGTGGCACTGATTGCGCGGCCGGTGCTGAGCAGCCTGCATGATCTGCTGGTGAATCAGGCCATCGTGCCGAGCCTGACCAATCGCATCCGCTGGCAGAATCATCGCTACGTGATTCGCCAGAGCCTGGGCTTTTTCCAGAACGACTACGCTGGCCGCATTGCCAATCGCATCATGCAGACCGGTGCCAGCCTGCGCGAATCGGCCGTGCAGATTGTCGACGCGCTCTGGTACGTCACCATTTATACGGGCAGCGCGATCGTGCTGTTTGCCCAGGCCGACGTGTGGCTTGCCGTGCCGCTGGTGGTCTGGCTGGCGGGTTACGTCGGATTGATGGGGTATTTCATTCCGCGCATCAAGCAGCGCTCGTGGCTGGCTTCGGAGGCGCGCTCGAAGATGATGGGCCGCATTGTCGATGGCTACAGCAACATTCTCACGCTGAAGCTGTTTGCCCACACGCGACGCGAAGAAGCGTATGTCGCCGACGCGATGGGCGAACAAACCGACAAGCTGCGCCACATGACCCGGCTGACCACGGCGATGGATGCCAGCATCACCATCCTCAACGGCTTTCTGATTGTTGGCACCTCCGGGCTGGCGATCTGGCTGTGGAGCCAGGGCAAGGTCACGGTTGGCGCGATTGCGCTGTCGACCGGTCTGGTGATTCGCATCAACAACATGTCGGGCTGGATCATGTGGGTGGTCAACGGCATTTTCGAAAATGTCGGCACCGTGCAGGACGGCATCACCACGATTTCGCAGCCGCGCGCGGTGCAGGACAAGATCGATGCGCTACCGCTGGAGGTCACCCAGGGCGCGGTGCGATTCAGCGAGGTGCACTTTCATTACGGCAAGCGCGATGGTGTGATCGCCGGCCTCGAACTGGGCGTGCGCGCGGGCGAAAAGATCGGTCTGGTCGGGCCGTCCGGTGCCGGTAAATCCACCCTGGTCAATGTGCTGCTGCGGCTGTACGACCTGGAGAGCGGACGCATCCTGATCGACGGTCAGGATATTGCCAAGGTCACCCAGGAAAGTTTGCGGTCGCAGATCGGCGTCGTGACGCAGGATACCTCGCTGCTGCATCGCTCGATTCGCGACAATATTTTGTATGGCCGTCCCGATGCCAGCGAGGCGCAGATCATCGACGCGGTGCGCAAGGCGCGCGCGGAGGAATTCATTCCGCAGCTGGTCGATGGCGAGGGCCGCGTCGGTTACGAGGCGCTGGTCGGCGAGCGCGGCGTCAAGCTCAGCGGCGGTCAGCGCCAGCGCATCGCGATCGCGCGCGTGCTGCTCAAGGATGCGCCGATTCTGGTGATGGACGAGGCCACTTCGGCGCTGGATTCGGAGGCCGAGGCAGCTATCCAGGAAAGCCTCGATATCCTGATGCAGGGCAAGACGGTGATCGCCATCGCGCACCGCTTGTCTACCATCGCGCGCATGGATCGGCTGGTGGTGCTCGACAAGGGCGCGATTGTCGAAACCGGCACGCACGCCGAACTGATTGCACGCGAAGGTCTGTACGCGCGACTGTGGCGGCGGCAGACCGGCGGTTTCGTTGCAGTCGAGGACGCGCTGGTCTGAGCTGTTGCGCTGGGGTTACGGCGACTTATCGTCGTGATGACGATTGTCACCGGCGATGACTGACGGCTGCTTCTGCCTTCACCGGGGCGATGGAGGGATTATCTCTCCACGCACCACGGTGGTGCCGGGAGAACTGCCATGAAAACATTCATCGCCTCATCGATCCTCGGTCAATCGCTGGCCATCGTGTTCGCGGTATTCGCCACCGCATCGGTGACCTTTGCCCTGTGCCAGGCCAGCCTGCTGATGCCGGCCTGAACCGGCTCGAACGACAGCGCGATCTCGCCATTCCCTTCTTCATTCCTCAAACGCACCGTCCTTGCCGGGCGTCGTGCAGGAGAACACCCATGAACTTTCTCAATGACAGCCGTTTCGAAGAAGTCCTGCGCAAATTTGAAAAATACATGCCGCTGATGTTCGCCCTGTTGATCGCGTTTTTTGCGGGCAAGGCGTTGAAGAAAATGTTCTGGACCGCGTTTGGCATGTACATGGCCCTGCATTACAGCGGTATCCACCTGTTTGGTTGAGTACGCGGCGCCGCGGCATCGCCCAGTCTTGTAGCAGGCGCGTGATGCCTTAAGCTATCCATCTGACCCCGACGGAAGCTTTAGATGTCCGACACCAAGGCGCTGATCGAGCACTATTACGACGCATTCAACCGTGCCGACTGGGAGGCGATGCTCGCCTGTCTTTCTGAGGATGTGGTGCATGATCTCAACCAGGGAGGGCGCCAGCACGGCCGCGACGCGTTCCGCGCGTTTCTCGGCCGCATGCAGGGCAGCTACAGCGAGCAGCTGCAGAAAATCGTGGTGATGGCATCGTCCGACGGTTTGCACGCGGCCGCGGAGTATGAGGTGCACGGCGTCTATCTGGCCGATGATGAAGGCCTGCCGCCGGCCAGTGGGCAGCGTTACGTATTGCCCGGCGGGGCCTTCTTCGATATCCGCGACGGTCGTATCGCGCGAGTCAGCAACTATTACAACCTTGTCGACTGGATCGCCCAAGTCACCGGCGGCTGACGCATGGCCGTTCGCGTGATCACCTGTGTGGGTGCGGCGGTAGCCCCTTACCTGGATGATCTGGCGCGTTTGCGCATGAGCGTATTCAGCGACTACCCCTACCTCTACGTGGGCAACGTTGCCTACGAACGGGACTATCTCGCCGCCTACGCCGGTTCGGCGCACAGCGTGTTTGTGCTGGCTATCGATGGCGAGTTGGTAGTAGGCGCCTCCAGCGGTATTCCGTTGGTCGAGGATGGCGAGGCGTTCCAGCAGCCGTTCCGCGAACGTGGCATGGCCGTCGACGAATTCTTCTATTTCGGCGAATCGGTATTGTTGAAAGCGTACCGCGGACGGGGCATCGGCCACCTTTTTTTCGATGAGCGCGAGGCGCATGCGCGCCGCCTCGGCGGGTTTCGATGGACCGCGTTCTGTGCGGTCGAGCGTGAAGCCGATGATCCGCGCCGGCCGGCGCACTATCGCCCCAACGACGCGTTCTGGCGCAAGCGCGGCTATCAGCGCCAGGAGGGCATGTTCTGCCAGCTCGACTGGAAGGAGGCCGCCGACGCAAAGCCCTTGGCACATCGACTGCGCTTCTGGTTACGTCCGCTGGATGCGCTGAATGGACGGCTGGAAGGCTAGACTGTGCACCGCACTTAATTCAAGAGTTCGCATGAGCCGCACCCTCGCCGAATGGCTGTCGTACCAGGAACAGGTCAACGCGCGCAGCATCGAGCTCGGGCTCGATCGCGTGCGTGCGGTGTGGCAGCGCATGGGCGCCCCCGCATCGGCGCGCCGGGTCATCACGGTCGGCGGCACCAACGGCAAGGGCTCGACGGTAGCCCTGCTGGAAGCCATGCTGATGGCGGCTGGTCGGCGCGTGGGCAGTTTCACCTCGCCGCATTTGATTGACTACAACGAGCGCGTGCGCATCGACGGTGTCGATGCCGATGACGCTTCGCTGATTGGCGCGTTCGAGCGTATCGAAGCGGCGCGGACGGCCGGCGACCGGGGAGCCGGCACACCCGGAGACATTCCGCTGACCTATTTCGAGTTCGGTACGCTGGCCGCGCTGGACCTGTTCGCGCGTGCCGATCTGGACGTGGCCATTCTCGAGGTCGGGCTGGGTGGCCGACTCGACGCTGTTAATATCGTTGACGCCGATGTGGCGATTATCACCACGGTCGATCTGGATCACATGGACTGGCTGGGCACCGACCGGGACAGCATCGGCAGGGAAAAGGCGGGCATTGCGCGGGCAGGGCGACCCGTCATCGTCGGCGAATGGGAACCACCGGACGGTCTGATCGATGCGCTGACGTCGATCGGCGCCGAGGTCATCCGCGCCGGCGCCGAATTTACGGCGACGCGTCTGGATACGGGCTGGCGCTGGCAGCACGCCGACGGCTCGGCGATGCTGTTGCCTGATCCCGCTTTGGCTGCGCCTGTGCAATATGCCAACGCGGCCGCGGCGATCGCTGCCTTGCATGCCCTGGCCGCCGATCTGTCGCTGACGCCGAAAGACTTTTTTGCGGCCTCAAGCGGCGGACTGCAGTGCGCGCACGTGCCGGCACGATTGCAGTCGCTCGGCGGTAATCCCGAACTGGTGGTGGACGTGGGACACAATCCGCAGGCTGCGCGAGCTTTGGCGCAATGGCTGGACACCCAGCCAGTGACGCAAACGCATGCGGTCTATGGCGCACTGGCAGACAAGGATGTGGCCGGGGTGGTCGCTGCGCTTGGATCGCGTATCGCGCACTGGCATCTGGCGGGTTTGGACGGCGATACCCCGCGAGGGATGGATGCCGCCGCCCTGGCGCAGGTGCTGCGCGAAGTCTTGCCGCTGGCGTCGTTGGATGCCCACGCCGACGTAGCCGGTGCGCTGACTGCAGCCCGCGGCGGCGCCTTGGCCGGCGAGCGCATTCTGGCGTTCGGCTCGTTTTTCGTCGCCGGCGCGGTGATCGCGCAAGCCGGTCTTAAACCGGCGTGGCCCGATTAAGCGTGGCGGGTGACGCAGGCAGGTATAATCGACGCGTTACGTATCGCGTTTGCCGCTTTGGAGCCACCTCTTGAAAACACGCCTGCTGGGTGCCGCCGTCCTGCTTGCACTGCTGGTTCTGTTCGTACCGATGTTTTTTTCCAGCAAACCGCCCGCGCCCGGTGGCGACCAGTCGGTGAGCCTGGCGATCCCGCCGGCGCCGGACCGGGATCTGCAGACCAAGACCATGAGTCTCACCCCGGATGCGGCCGTCGGCACGTCAAGCGCCGCCGCGCCCGCGACGCAGCCAACCGGTGCGCCGGCGACAGCGACCCCCGCCGCAGCTGGCCAGCTGGCGACGGTCAATATCGGTTCTAACCGTCCGCGCGATGTGGAAACCGATCCGCAGGCCGGCAAGAAGCCGACCCCGACGACAGTTATCACTGGCTCCGGCGCCACATCGACCGAGCCGGTGATTCCGATGCAGAACAAGGCGTCGGCCAGCGCACCGGCAACCAAGGCGGCGGCCGGAAAGGCGCCCAAGGGCGCTGTGGCGCAGGAAACGTCGACTCAAGCCGCGCCGGCTGCCGGGCACGGCAACTATCGGGTCAACCTGAGTGCCTACGCCAGCGCGGCCGGCGCGGCGAGCCTGCAGCAGCGCGTGCAGGCGATGGGATTTCCGGTAAGCAGTCACGTCATTACCCAGGCGGGCAAGTCGCGCACGCTGGTCATGGCAGGACCCTTCGAAACGCGCACGGCGGCGGAGGCGGCTCGGCTCAAGATCAGCCAGTCGGTGCCTGGCGTGCCGGCGCGGCTGCAGCAGGATGATGGCGACGCAAGCCAGGCTGCCGCCGCTTCGCCGTCCAAGGGTGCTGCCAGCGCAGCCGTAACGCCCACTGCGCCGGCCGGCAAGCCGCATGCCGGTGGTTTCGCCGTGCAGCTGGCGGCGATGAGCAATCAGGCCGATGCGAATGCGCTGCGCGACAAACTGCGTGGCGCCGGTTTCGACGGATTTGTGGATACCGTGCAATCCGGCGGCAAGCAGCTATGGCGCGTGCGCGCTGGCCCGCAGACCCAGCGTGCCGACGCGGAGCGGGTGCGCGATCAGATCAAGTCGAAACTGAATGTCGCCGGCAACGTGGTGAGTGTGCCCTGACTATAGGTGTCCTGATTTCGTGTGCTTTGGTACCGGCCCGATCGTGCTTTCAATAACGCATCAGCTGCTCAGGTGAACGGATGAATTGGACCGACTGCATCATTCTTGGCGTGCTGGCCTTGTCGGTATTGATCGGCCTGTTTCGCGGGTTTGTCGCCGAAGTGCTGTCGCTGGTGATCTGGGTGGCGGCGTTCTGGGCGACGTCGATATTCGGCCCGGTGGTATCGGCGCAGCTGGCGCATACGATTACCTCAGTGCCGTTGCGCCTGTTTGTCAGTTACGGCGTGTGCTTTGTGCTGGTGCTGATCCTGGGTGCGATCATCCGCTTCACGATCAGGCGATTGATCTGGAGCAGCGGCCTGTCCGGCGTCGATCGCCTGTTCGGTACGGTGTTTGGGTTCCTGCGCGGCATATTGATCGTGGCGGTACTGGTCTTTCTGGTTGACCTGACCAGCTTCACGCGCGAGTCCTGGTGGCGTGAATCAACGCTGGTGCCTCAATTTCAGGGCGTCGCCACGTGGCTCGGGCAGGCGGTGCCGGCCAATATGCCGGCGGATGTACGCGATCACGTTCACCCCGAAGCGTTACTCGATAAGATTCATCCGTCCGACATGCTCAATCACATGCCCGACTTGTCCAAGCTGCCGCATGTCCCCACCTTTGGGTCACCGTCGGCGCCCGCCAATTCACGCAATGCGTTCCCGGCCCGCGCGACAAGCGCGGCCACACCCCCTACGAATTAACTGAAGCAGGCTACGACCATGTGCGGAATCATCGGTATTGTCGGTATCACCGAAGTCGCCTCGGCGCTGTACGACGGGCTGACCGTACTGCAGCATCGCGGCCAGGACGCGGCCGGCATCGCCACGGTGGACGGCGCACGTTTGCGCCTGCACAAGGGCAACGGCCTGGTGCGTGACGTATTCAATCACGCCGCCATGAGCGAACTGCGCGGACGCATTGGTATCGGCCACTGTCGGTACCCCACGGCCGGCTCGGAAGGTTCGGCCGAAGCACAGCCTTTTTACGTCAACTCGCCGTACGGCATTGCCTTTGTCCACAACGGCAACTTGGTAAATACCGAATCGCTGCGCCGCGAGATGTTCGAGGACGATCGTCGGCACATCAATACCGACTCGGACTCCGAAGTATTGCTCAACGTGCTGGCGCACGAACTGCAGATTCAGGATCGCATGCAGCTGACGCCGGATCACATCTTCAAGGCGGTGGCCGGCGTGCACGCGCGCGCTAGCGGCGGCTATGCGTGCATTGCCCTGGTACTCGGTTATGGGCTGGTGGCGTTCCGCGATCCGCACGGTATCCGTCCGCTGGTGCTCGGCGAGCGCGTCACGGCAACCGGTACGGAATACGCGGTGGCATCCGAATCGGTGGCGTTCGATGTGCTTGGCTTCAAGCGTGTGCGCGACATCCTGCCGGGCGAGGCGATCATCATCACCGATGGCGGGCAGATGTATTCGCGCCGCTGCTCTGATGGCGCGGTGCATGCGCCGTGCATTTTCGAATACGTGTATCTGGCCCGTCCCGACTCCATGATCGAGGATGTCTCGGTTTACAAAGCGCGCCTGCGCATGGGCGAAAAGCTCGCGGAAAAGATTTTGCGCGAGCGGCCCAATCACGGCATCGACGCCGTGATCCCGATTCCCGACACCGCCCGCACGGCTGCCAGCGCGCTGGCCGGCGCGCTGGGCGTGCCGTTCCGCGAGGGCTTCGTCAAGAATCGCTATATCGGCCGCACCTTCATCATGCCGGGGCAGGGCGAGCGGGTGAAGTCGGTACGGCGCAAGCTCAACGCCATCGACCTGGAGTTCCGCAAGAAGAACGTGCTGCTGGTCGATGACTCGATCGTGCGCGGCACCACTTCGAAGCAGATCATCCAGATGGCCCGCGACGCCGGCGCCAAGAACGTCTATTTCGCCTCTGCCGCGCCGCCGGTGCGCTATCCCAACGTGTACGGCATCGATATGCCCTCGGTCTCCGAGCTGGTCGCCGCGGGTCATACGGAGAAGGAGGTCGAAGCAAAGCTCGGCGCGGACTGGCTGATCTACCAGGATCTGGAAGATCTCATCTGGGCCGTGCAGGACGGCAACGAAGACCTCAAGCACTTCGATACCTCGTGCTTTTCGGGCGAATATGTCACCGGGTTGGATGAGCGTTATCTGGAGCAAATCCAGATGCTGCGCTCGGATGATGCCAAGGCGGCGCGTCGCATCGCCTGATGTACCGGGCTCGGAAAACGGCGCAAAAAGTCGCGTGGTCGCCGAAACGTCATGGCTGATCTCCACGCCGCAGCCAAACGTTGCCTCGACGCGACCGATCCAGCCGAAAAGCTTCGGCTGACGCGCGCCACCTGGCAATCGCTGCAGGCCGGTGATCTCTATGCGGATTCCTCGTCGCCGCCGCCCGAACCCATTGGCGCACCGGGTCGCCCGGCCAGGCCTTTGCTGGTCAATGCGCGGCAGGTGCCACAGCGAGGGCTGGGCAGTGCTGAAGGCCGCGCCGCCCTGGTGCACGCGGTGGCGCATATCGAATTCAACGCGATCAACCTGGCGTGGGATGCGGTCTACCGCTTTCGCGACAAGCCCGCTGATTACTATCTCGACTGGGCCAGCTGCGCCAACGACGAAGCGCGCCACTTCGCCATGCTGTCCGATCGGCTCGCCGAGCTGGGCCACGCGTACGGCGACTTCGACGCGCACGATGGCCTGTGGGCCATGGCGGAAAAAACCGCGCATGACGACACGGCCCGCATGGCGCTGGTGCCGCGCGTGCTGGAAGCGCGCGGGCTGGACGTCACGCCCGGCATGATCGACCGGCTGCGTCAGCTCGGCGATACGCAAACGGTCGCGATACTCGAGGTCATCCTGCGCGAAGAAGTGGCCCATGTCGCCGCGGGTACTCGCTGGTATCGCCATTGTTGCGCGCGTGATGGCCTTGACCCCGCGGCTACTTTCTTCGAACTGCTGCGCGAATACATGGGCGTAAGCCTGCGCGGCCCGTTCAACCTGCCGGCACGCCGCGAAGCCGGTTTCGACGAGCAGGAACTGGAACAGCTGCTGGCTTTGATGCCCTGAGCGAGCCGTTCCGATAATCCGCTGAAGACGGCACTGGTCCATGACGATATCTCGTCAAAAATGTCATTGGGTGCAGTGCAGCAATATGACACGATGCCGGCGTTCGGCCATGGTCACAGCCAAGCACTAGCAACCCCTCCGGCGTTCTGCCGGTCTCGATGCTCACTGCCTTAAACGCTCTGTCCGTGGACTCATCAGCAGTCGCGTTGGATAGTAAGCAACGCCCTGCTTTGCAGCCTTTAATCGAAGGAAGTTAAGCCAGGTGGATCGTCGCCAAGCAATAACATCGATGGCAGGCATCGCTGCCTATGGCGTAGTCGCCACGTCCGGCGCAGCCGTTATCACCAGCAAGACAGTACACGGTACACAAGTCTCCCAAGACGGCCTTCCGCTGCCGTCGACCGTGCGCAAGGGCGGCCTTGCCTACCTCACCCCTCAGGAAGCGCGCACCATCGGTGCGGTGTTCGATCGGCTGATTCCGGCCGACGCACTCAGCATCGGCGCCAGCGAAGCGGGCTGCGTGGAGTTTCTCGACAGCCAGCTCGCCGGCGATTTCGGCAAGGGCACGTCCACCTATCGTGGCGGCCCGTTCGAGCAGGGCACGGCGCAGCAGGGGCCGCAGTTTCGTCAGACGCCAGCGCAACGTTATCGCATGGGCCTGATCGGTCTGGACGCCTATGCGGCCAAACAGCATGGCAAACCCCTCGCCGATCTCGACGCCGAGCAGCAGGACGGCGTGATCACCGATCTTGAAGCGGGCAAGGTGGCGATCGAGGGCACGGACAGCAAGGCCTTCTTCGAGCTGATGTTGAAGAACGCCCGCGAGGGCTTCTTTTCCGATCCGATGTACGGCGGCAACAAGGGCATGGCCGGCTGGAAGATGCTGGGCTTTCCGGGCGCGCGTTACGACTACCGCGACCAGATCGGCAAGAAGGGCCAGAAGCTCAATCTGATCCCCATCAGCATGGTTGATCACAGCGCCTGATCGAACCGATCGTTGCGTTCTGTCGAGAGAATTTCGTGATTTTCAGGTCTTGCGCTGTTGGCGCGACCAGGAGTGATGCATGGCAAATGTACGTCCCAAGGCAGACGTGGTCATCGTGGGGCTCGGCTGGGCCGGCTCGTTGATGGCCGAAGAGCTGACCCGCGCGGGTCTCAATGTGGTCGCGCTGGAGCGCGGTGTGTGGCAGGACACCGCGACGGATTTTCCGCCGGCGGTGGATACCGATGAACTGCGCTGGGATGCGCGTCGCGGCAACTTGTTGCCGCCATCCGTCACCGCCGTGACGTTTCGCAATACCTCCGATGAAAAGGCGCTGCCGACGCGTGACTGGAGCTGCTTCGAGTTCGGCTGGAACACCGGCGGCGCCGGCATGCACTGGGCCGGCATGGCCTGGCGCTTCACCCCGTTCGATTTCACTCCGTACAGCACGGCGGTGAAGCGTTACGGCAAAAAGCAGTTTGTCGACGGCCTGATCGTGCAGGACTGGGGAATCACCTACGACGAGCTCGAGCCTTTCTACGATCGCTTCGAACGCATCGCCGGCGTCTCCGGTACGGCGGGCAACATCAAGGGGCAGATCCAGCCGAAAGGCAATCCCTTCGAGGGGCCGCGTTCGCGCGACTACCCGCTCAAGGCGCTTGAGCGGACCCTGCTCACCGACCTGTTCGACCAGGGTGCCTCCAGCCTTGGCTACCATCCGTTCGCGATTCCCGCCGGGCATACCTCGGCCGCGTATGTGAATCCGCTTGGCGTGCACATGGGGCCGTGCACGTACTGCGGCTACTGCCTGTATTACGGCTGCGGCAACTGGTCCAAGGCCAGCCCGAATGCCTGCGTGCTGCCGGTGGTGATGAAGCGCGACAACTTCACCCTGATTACCCAGGCCACCGTGCAACGCGCCAACCTCGCCGAGGATGGCAAGACGGCCACTGGCGTGACTTACATCGACGAGAAAGGCACGCAGTGGGAACAGCCGGCAGATATTGTGGTGTTCTCCGCGTTCCAGATGCAGAACGTGCGCCTGCTGCTGCTTTCCAAGATCGGCAAGCCGTACAACCACGCAACGGGTGAGGGCGTCGTCGGCCGCGGCTACTGCTTCCAGACCGTGTCCGGCGCCGACCTGCATTTTGAAAATGAAAACCTCAACCAGTTCATCGGTGCGGGTGCGCTCGGCAGTCAGATCGACGACTTCAACGGCGACAACTACGACCATACCGGCCTGGGCTTTATCGGCGGTGCCGGCTTGCTGGTGGTGCAGCGAGGCGCGCGCCCGATCGGAGACGGCGACCATCTGCCGCCCGGCACGCCGCGCTGGGGCTCGCAGTGGAAGGCGGCCTGGCAGCATGCGTTCCAGAACGCCACCTTCATCTTCGGCCAAGGCACCAGCTATTCGCACAAGGACGTCTATCTCGACCTCGACCCCGAGTACAAGGACAGCTGGGGCCAGCCGCTGATCCGCATGACGTTTGATTACAACGAAAACGATCGTCGTTCTGCGCAGTACCTCGAAGACAAGGCGGTCGGCATTGGCAAGGCGATGGGTGCCAAGGTGGTGATCGGCACCAATTCGGCCAAGGCCAAGTTCACGCCGTACGACTTCGCCAGCGATCACACGATCGGTGGCGCGGTGATGGGTGAAGACCCGAAGACCAGCGTGCTCAATAAATACCAGCAGGTCTGGGACTGCCCGAACGTGTTTGTCAGCGGGGCCTCCTCGTTTCCGAACAACGCCGGTTACAACCCCACGGCGACGATCGGTGCGCTGACGCTTTGGACGGCCAAAGCCATTATCGAGCAATACATGAAATCTCCCGGCCCGCTCGTTCAGGCCAGCTAGTCAAGGTATCAATGATCATGAAGAAAATTATTTGGCTGGTCGTACTGGTGGTCGTGATCGTGGCAGGCGCGATGCTCTACCGCGGTGGCAATGTCTCGACAGACAACGTCGCTGACGACACCATCAAGGCGGCAGATGCTTCACCGGTATCAGATGCGGCGGCGATCAAACGGGGGGCCTATGTCGCGGTCGCCGCGGATTGCGTGGCATGTCATAACGCGCCCGGCAGCAGTGAAGCGTTTGCCGGTGGCTACGGTTTGAAGACCCCGTTTGGCGTGATTACCTCGACCAACATCACGCCGGATCGCGAGACCGGGATCGGCAACTGGACCGAGCGTGACTTTTTCCGGGCGGTGCGTCACGGCAAGAGCCCGCACGGGTTGCTGTATCCGGCCATGCCGTATAACGCGTACGTAAAGCTGTCCGACCAGGACATGCACGATCTGTGGGCTTACATGCGCACGGTCAAACCGGTCAGCAAGACGAATGCTCCGGACCAGCTCGGCTTTCCGTACAACATCCGTCTGATGATGGCTGGCTGGAACATGCTGTTCTTTGACAACAGTCCGTTCAAGTCCAGCGAAGACCAGTCGGCGGACTGGAACCGTGGTGCCTATCTGGTCGACGGCGCAGGCCATTGCGCCTCCTGCCACACGCCCAAGAATGGCCTGGGCGGCGATATCACCAGCGAATATTTGCAGGGCTATACCTTGCAGGGCTGGTTTGCACCGGAGATCGCCGGCAACCCGCACGTCGGCCTGGGCAACTGGAGCAACCAGGACATCGCGGGTTACCTGAAGACCGGTTCCAACACCAAGGCGGTGGCTTCCGGCCCGATGGCCGAGGCAGTGGAGAATTCCACCCAGCATATGACCGATGCGGATCTCGCAGCGATCGCGACGTATCTGAAAAGCGTCAAGGGATCGAACGATGCGGCCCCGCAACCGCTGGCGGAAACCGATGCGCAGATGAGCCACGGCAAGCAGCTTTACGAGGTCAATTGCAGTGCCTGCCACAACGTGCAGGGTCAGGGGCTGGAAGGCATGGTAACGGCATTCGCCGGCAATCCGGCGATCCAGTCGCATGGCCACGGCAGCCTGATCCAGACGGTGTTGAAGGGCGGTCGCGCAGCGATCACCGACAGCAATCCGACCGGTGCCGGCATGCCCAGCTTCGCCTGGAAACTCAGCGATGCCGACATTGCCGACGTGCTGACGTATGTGCGCAACAGCTGGGGTAACGCCGCCGGTCCGATCAATGCGGATGAGGTGAAATCCTCGCGGCAGTCGCTCGACGTACGGCAACCGATGGCGGTGCCGAACTAAGTCGAAACGACTCGCCGGCAATGATGTGATCGCAGCGACACGCGCCGCGGTCATCCCAGATTCTCGCCACCTTTAAAGGAAGCATCATGGATCGTCGCAAAGCGCTTACGTCGATAGCCCAGCTCAGCGCCTTGGGTGTTGCCGCGTCCACCAACGCAGCCATCCTCAACCACAAAAGCCAGCGCCCACCCGGCTCGCCGGACAGCGGCTTGCCCGCGCCGATCAGCAAGGGCGGCTATGTGTATTTCAGTGCCGGCGAAGCCAAAGAAGTGGGCGCCATTTTTGATCGCCTGATCCCCGCGGACGAACTGGGCATGAGCGCTAGCGACGCCGGCTGCGTGGTCTATACCGATCGCCAGCTCGCGGGGCCGTTCGGTAAGGCGGCCAGCGTATATCGCCTTGGCCCGATCAAGGACGGCACGCCGCAGCAGGGCCCGCAGATGAAGCAGACGCCGGCGAAGCGCTATCGCGTCGGTCTGGTCGGCCTGGACACTTACTGCCGGCAGCAGTTCGGCGGCAAGCCGTTCAGTGCGCTTAACGAAGATCAGCAGGTCGACATCCTGACCAAGATGGAGGCCGGCAAGCTTAGCTTTGCTGGCACCGACGGTCAGGAATTTTTTGCGCTGCTGCTGCAGAACGTGCAGGAGGGCTATCTGTCCGACCCGATCTACGGCGGCAACAAGGATATGGTCGGCTGGAAGATGATCGGCTTTCCGGGCGCGCGCTACGACTACCGCCCCTACGTGATGAAAAAAGGTCAGCCGTTGAACCTCGAGCCGGTCAGCCTATTCAACGGCGCCAGTTAACTCACTCTCCCTGTTTAGGCAAAGGCCCGGCTGCGCTTGTGCATGCCGCGACTGGCGCTTGTCGGACTAAAGGAAACACCATGGCTAATGTAAGACCCAAAGCCGACGTCGTGATTATTGGAATGGGCTGGTCCGGTTCGATCATGGCCGAAGAGCTCACCCGCGCCGGCCTCAAAGTGGTCGCCATCGAGCGCGGCGTCTGGCGCGATACCGCTGACTTTTCGCCCGCGGTGGACACCGACGAACTGCGCTGGGCATCGCGCAAGGAAATCATGCTGCCGCCAAACGTCGAGGCCTACAGCTTCCGCAACGATAAATCGCAGGAAGCTCTGCCCGTACGCGAGTGGAGCAACCTTACCGTCGGTTACAACGTCGGCGGTGCCGGCACGCATTGGGCCGCGGCTTCGTGGCGCTACACGCCGACCGACTTCAAGGCGTATAGCCACACCATCGAGCGCTACGGCAAAAAGCAGATCGTCGACGGCCTGATGCTGCAGGACTGGGGCGTCACCTACGAAGAACTCGAGCCGCATTACGATCGCTTCGAACGCATTGCCGGCACGGCCGGGCAGGCGGGCGTGATCAACGGCAAAAAAATTCCGGGCGGCAACCCGTTCGAAGGTTCCCGCAGCCGCGACTATCCGACACCACCGACCGCACACAGTCACTGGAACGATATCTTCACCGCCAAGACGACCGAGATGGGCTATCACCCGTTTCCGGTGCCGGCCGGTACGGTGTCGCAGTCCTACGTCAACGCCTTGGGCGTGCATCTGGGCGCCTGCACCTTGTGCGGTTACTGCCAGCAGTTCGGCTGCGCCAACTGGTCCAAGTCCAGCCCGAATGCGTGCGTGATGCCGGCGCTGATGCGTTCGCCGAACTTCGAGCTGCTGACCGAAACCGATGTGCTGCACATCAACAAGGCCGACGATGGCAAGACCGCGACCGGCGTCACCTTCATCACGCGTGACGGCAAGGTCGGCGAGCAGCCGGCGGACATTGTGATTGTCGCCGCGTATCAGCTGGACAATGTGCGCCTGATGCTGCTGTCGAAAATCGGACAGCCTTATGATCCCGTGACCAACGAAGGCACGATCGGTCGCAATTACAACTTCCAGACGCTGTCGTACGCCTACCTCTGGTTCGAGAAGGAGCACCTCAATCCCTTCATCAACACTGGCTGCATGGCGGTGCAGATAGATGACTTCAACGGCGATAACTTCGATCACACGGGCCTGGGTTTCATCGGCGGCGCGGGCATTCAGTCGCTGTCTAACTCGGGCTTGCCGATTGGCTTCACCGGCAACCTGCCCAAGGGCGCGCCGACCTGGGGCAAGGGCTGGAAGCAGTCGTTCCAGCATGCGTATCAGAACTGGGCGATGGTTCAGGGGCAGGGCACCAGCTATTCGAGCCGTGGCCAGTTTTTTGATCTGGACCCGACCTACCGGGACAATTACGGCCGTCCACTGCTGCGCATGACCTACGACTACAACCTCAACGATCGTCGTTCCGGCGAATTCGTGCGGCAGAAGTGCGAAGACATCGCCAAGGCCGTCGGTGGCCAGAAGATCGAGTCGTACAATTTTGCCAACGATCATTACACGCCGTATCGTCCGAACGATTCGTCGCACACCATCGGTGGCGTGGTGATGGGCGATGATCCGAAAACCAGCGCGCTCAATCGCTATCAGCAGAGCTGGGACGCGCATAACGTGTTCGTGCTCGGCGCCTCGTCGTTCCCCAACAACGCCGGCTACAACCCCACGATCACCATCGGTGCCCTGGCCATCTGGACGGCCAAAGCGATTATCGAGACTTATGTGAAAAATCCGGGGCCGTTGGTAACCACCTGAGCGTTGCAAAGCAGCCTGTTGCTGCGTGGTCGAGTCGATGCGTCGCCCTGACAAAGGTGCGATGCATCGGCTCGCTCGGCTGAGCGGGCTCTTTGTTCCCAGGCTTGATGTAAGCCGGGCCTCGGCTGGATGGGCTCGTTGCCGGTATCGGCAGGTCGTAATCCAGCGAACGCCGAAGGCTTGCGGCAGATTTCAGCGATGCCGAATAACCTCGCTCTAGGAACCAGACAGCGTGCGTTGGCGCTCGCGTCGCGTCGCCGCTTCGTTGTCGGCCGCACGCGAGGCTGCATTATCCCAGCCGCCGCCCAGAGCCAGAAACACTCTCACCTGATCACCGGCGATGTCACCTTTTGACGTGGTGATTTTTCACTGCGCCTCGATGACGATGCGCTGGGCATCGAACAAGCTGGTGACGTCGGTGTTGCCTGCCTTGTAGAGTTCTTGCGCCAGCAGCAGGGCGCGCTGGTCGGCCTGCAGGGCTTGCTGCAGCGCCTGCAGATGATCGAGTTCGCGTGCGTAGTTTTGCAGTGCTGTCTCGGTCTCTTTCAAGGCGTCGAGCACGCTGCTCTCAAAGCTAGCCAGTGCCGCATCGGCGCTGGCGTTGCCCTGGCGGATCTGCGCGCGAGCGACGGCTTGAGAGAGCGACGTTCAAAAAGGCACCAGGTGGATATTTTCCGGTGTGATCAGCGCAAGGCGCGGCTCCAGGGTCGGCATCGCGGAGACCTCGCCACACAGATAGAGCAGATGCTGCAGACCCACCATGGCCTGTGTCTCCGGATCCTGATCGATCACCAGACTTAGCAGGCGTTGTTTCAGCAGCTCGGAATGTTCCGGCGTCGATTCGTGGGTGATCCATACCGGTCGTTCCGGCGCCGGCCACTTAAGCAATACATCACGGATACCTGACGATCCGGCGCCGGTGTTGTACACGCCGACCAGCTGCGGATGCTGCGCCAGGATTTCTTCCATGCGCTGGCGCGTTTGTGCCGGGTCGTCGGCGCATTCCAGCGGACCTATCGTGGTGAACGTCAGCGGCGATTCCCCAACGGCGTCGATAAAGCCCTGGATACGTTGCCGATGGGCGAGATAGCGCGTGGAATTGGTCAGCAGCGCCACCGTCCCTGCCTCTCGCGCCATCTTCGCCAGCAGATAGCCGGCTGTGCGGCCGGCCGCATAGTTGTCGATGCCGACATAGTAGTGATCGGTGAGTCCCTCCATGTTGCTGGTGAGAACGACGGTCGGCACGCCGCCGGCGATCAGCTCACGGAGAACCTGGAGTACCGCCGGCCGATCATGCGTGGCGATAATCAAACCATGACGCGGATGCGGCGGCTGCGACAGATAGGTCAGCATCTGTTTCTGCTGGCGCTCGGACCAGGACGTGCGATGCACGGTGACGCGCGGCCCGATCAGCTGGGCGTAATTGGTGATGGCTTGTTTGAGGCGGCGGAAATGATCGGTGTCGTTCTGCATCACAACGACATCAAAGTGCAGCTGGCCGTGACTGGGCGACGGCAAGATCCGCAGCACGCCGAGTTGTCTCGCCGCTGCAAGCACCTGGCGCCGCTTGGCATCGGAAACGCTGCCCCGCTCATTGAGTACGCGGTCTACCGTGCTGGGGCTGACGCCGGCGACGGCCGCGATTTCCTGGAAATTCGGTTTGCGACGAAGCTTGGTCATGGCGAACTCAGCCGAGCGATTTCCCAGCGCTGCGCGACCTCCATGCGGGCGTCTGCGCATCGGCTGGCAACGAGCCCGATGCTCTTCTCAGAAAGGCACGCATAGGTGGTCACATCATTACTTCCACGTCGGCTCACATTTCAAGCAGGGTCGGTTCACGAGGCTTGCGTACGGCGATAGTTGTCAGATGACGGTGAACGCGCCTTGGCTTGCGCGAAGCACAACATGAGTTTGACAGTTCGTCGTAAAAAAAGAACCGTCAGCTGGGCCTTGAAGCTATAGATCGAGCGCGCCATGATCGATCCCGTCGAGTGACCATGTAATCGATAGGACGGGCCTCGATCCGCGCAGCGGTGCATGAACAGTCCGGGCTCACAGGTGGCTATCGATGGCATGCGAACGCGTTGCTTGAGAGTGGGCATTACCCTGATCGGTTATTGGCAAGCCGGCCGCTAATGATTCGTCGAATGACGCACGCGTCCGGTCGCACATGGCCAACGTTCACAGGATGAGCCCGGAGCCGCCAGGATCCGCCCGTCCTTGATACTCATGCCGTTTTCAGCGGAGGCATTCAAAATGCCGAAGCGCTTAAAGCATGGATAGCAACGGCCTTCAGCGCCGACGGCCTTCAAATTCGAGTCTTTTTCTATGGGGATTGAGTGCGTTGGGCTTTTTGCAACATGCCCACTTGCGTGGATTCAGTGCGGCAGAGCCCAATAATGCCATTTCAGCAAAATTTGCCTTGCAAAGAGAATGTTCGAGTGGTGATATCAAGCTCACATTTTGTTTTCTTCGTAAGTCCTTAGTTTTCGGGTCTAAATCGCTATGATTTTGCGTTCTGTTTTGACAACGCTGATCGCCCTGTCTCTTGCCGGCCCAGTGGCTGCGCAATCGGTTGCCGATATGGGGGCGGGCCAGCCGCGGAAGACCTCCGAATTTCCGCTCAAGCCGACTCCCGGCGAGGCCGATGCGGCGTTGATCTCAGCGCAGCTTCTCACGCGTTTCCACTATGACGCACGGCCGCTCAACAGCGCCATGTCAGCCGAGATTTACGACCTGTACGTCAAACAGCTGGACCCGGAGAAAGTATTCTTCTCCCAGCAGGATATGGCGAATTTTGCCAAGTGCCGCGACAAGCTCGGTGACGCGATCTGGAACAGGGATCTGAGTGCGCCCTTCGACATGTTCAACCAATATCAGCTGCGCGCAGTAGACCGCATGACATACGCGCGCAGTTTGTTGAAGAAGGGTTTTGACCTCGGCACCAATGATTACTATACGGTCGACCGAAAGGACGCGCCGTGGCCCAAGGACGAGGCAGAGCTGAATGATATTTGGCGCAGGCGAACGTTGAACGACTGGCTGCGGCTCAAGATCGCTGGAAGAAGCGATGACGACATTCGCAAGATGCTGGACAAGCGTTACGCCGGTTACATCGAGCGCACCAGACAAATGAATAGCGAAGATGCATTCCAGATATTCATGACGGCTTACGCCAACTCCACGGACCCCCATACCGACTATCTGGGGCCAGAAGAGTCAAAAGAGTTTGATATCGAGTTGAAGCTTTCTGTCGAAGGCATCGGCGCCACGCTCTCGTCGCGAGACGACTACACCCAGATAGTTCAATTGGTCCCGGGCAGTCCGGCCATGAAGTCGGACAGGTTGCATGTTGGCGACTATGTGCTGGGCGTCGGGCAGGGAGCCAGCGGTCCTATTGTCGACGTGGTCGGTTGGCGCCCAGACGATGTTGTCAATCTGATCCGCGGAAAGAAAGACACCACGGTTCGACTTGAAGTTGCCCCTGAAGCGCAAGGGGTCGATGGCAAACATGTGCTGATCAGCCTGGTACGCCAGAAGGTCACCGATGAACAGCAGGCGGCCCAGAAAAAGATCATCGACATCAATGAAGGCGGCGTTGACCGCAAGATCGGTGTTATTGAACTGCCTACGTTCTACTCTGATTTTGGCGCGCATAGTGAAGGCGACAAAAACTTCAAGAGCGCTACTCGGGACGTCGCCCATCTGCTCGGCGATCTCAAGGCCGAACACGTTCAAGCTGTGGTGATCGACCTGCGCAATAACGGCGGTGGTTCGCTCTACGAGGCCAACGAACTCACCGGCTTGTTCATTGACAAAGGGCCGACCGTGCAGGTGCGCGACGCAAAGGGTCAGATACAGGCAGAAGGGAAGGACGCCGCCACGCCAATGGCCTGGTCTGGCCCGCTTGCCGTGCTGGTCAACCGCGGTACGGCTTCGGCATCCGAAATTTTCTCCGCTGCGATTCAGGACTATGGCCGCGGACTGATTATCGGCTCACCGACCTTCGGTAAGGGCACGGTGCAGACGCTGGTCGATCTGGACAAGTTTGCGCCTGACCCGGGCGCGGACTTTGGCTCGTTGAAGATGACAATCCAGGAGTTCTTCCGCATCAACGGCGGATCTACACAGCTCAGGGGCATCACGCCGGACATCGCTTTTCCGACCAATGGCGAAGAGAAAAGCTACGGCGAGTCTACTTATACCAATGCGCTCAAGTGGACACAGATCCCGCCTGCTGACTACCAGCCGGTCGCCAACATGAAGGTCTACCTGCCGCAGCTGGAGCAGATGCATACCGAGCGCGACGCCAAATCGCCCGCCTGGCGATTGACGCTGGATGAGCTCGCGCAGGATAAAAAGCTCGCAGACCGGAACAGCATTTCGCTCAACCTGGCCCAGCGTCAGGCCGAGCACAAGCAGCTTGACGCGATTATCGAAAGCTTCCGTGCCCGTCAGAAAGCGATCAATGGCGATTTTTCGGTCACTGACGACAATATCGACGATGGCCTCGACGCGGATGAGCGCAGCCTGGCTGTCGAGCTGAAAGAGCAGGCGGATGCCAAGAAGGCGCCAGATCCTCAATTGAACGAAGCCGCGCATATTCTTTACGACGCGGTCAGTTTGATCAGTGCTGATCCCCAACTGGGTTCGCAAGTGCTGCCTTATGGTGGCAAGGAAGGCACGGCTTATCTGGGTGGCCGCATCCATCCTGCACATGCCAGCAGCCACGCTCAGCGGCTATCGCCACGATTGATCCTGACCAACGTTACGTAACGCCGGTGTCGTACCACGAAGATGGCCATGCCGCCCCATTCAGTGCTGCTCGAGCGCGTTTTGGGTCGGCACCTGCGCCGGTTGGATAGGCCATTCGGCGTCGTGGTTGATTCCCTTTTGCTAATCGCAAAAAATCAGCGCGCTCATTTTGCGGCTCGCCCTTTCAAGGGATTTGCCGATCAATTAGCGTGCGAAATAATAGCAGTACGAACGAAAAAGGCCGCCTGCAAGAGGCGGCCTAAGTCTTTGTTTTTACTGGTCGGGGAGACAGGATTCGAACCTGCGACTTCTACGTCCCGAACGTAGCGCTCTACCAGGCTGAGCTACACCCCGTGGTAAGCCGCGTATCTTAATGGCCACCCGCAGCCTTGGCAACAGTCGGAAATGTCTGCGCAGACCCGTTTGCCTCGGAGCGAGGGCCGCCTTCTGCTAATCTTAGCGGCTGTCGCCGCGCGTGAACTTGTGTGGCGGGCGTTCCCTATCGTCACTGTCAGCAGAGGATTCCATGGCGCTTACCCTGGCCCGCACCATGCCCGGCGTGCTCGAGCTGCTGCCGCTCGATCAGATCGCATTTCAGCGCATGCTCGACGTGATCCGGCGCAATTACGAACGCTTTGGCTTTTTGCCGATCGAAACGCCGGTGATCGAATACTCCGATGTGCTGCTGACCAAGACCGGCGGCGAAACCGAGCGGCAGGTGTATTTCGTGCAGTCGACCGGCGCGCTGAACTCGGTTGAAAAAGAAGGCATGCCCGAGCTCGCGCTGCGCTTCGACCTGACCGTGCCGCTGGCGCGTTACGTCGCCGAACACGAGCGCGAGCTGAGCTTTCCGTTTCGTCGTTACCAGATGCAGCGCGTCTATCGTGGCGAGCGTGCGCAGCGTGGCCGCTTCCGCGAGTTCTATCAGTGCGATATCGACGTGATCGGCAAGGACGCGCTGTCGGTACGCTACGACGCCGAGATTCCGGCGGTGATCTACAGCGTTTTCCGCGAGCTGAACATCGGCGCGTTCACCATCCAGCTCAATAATCGCAAGCTGATGCGCGGCTATTTTGAAAGCCTGGGCATCGTCGACAGCGAGCAGCAGATGTTGGTGCTGCGCGAGGTCGACAAGCTGGACAAGCGCGGCGCCGATTACGTGCGCGAGACTTTGACCGGCGAGACATTCAATCTCAGCGCCGCCGTGGCGCAGAAGATTCTCGCCTTCGTGCAGATTCGCTCGACCTCGCTGAAAAACGCCTTCGAGCACCTCGATGCTTTGGGCTCTGGCCCCGAAGCAATGGAGCAGGGGCGTGCCGAGCTGAAGGAAGTGTTGAATCTTATCCATGCCTTCGGCGTGCCGGAAACGCACTTCGTGTTGAACCTGTCGATTGCGCGCGGCCTCGACTACTACACCGGCACCGTCTACGAAACCACGCTTAACGAGCACCCGCAGATCGGCTCGATCTGCTCGGGCGGTCGTTACGAAAATCTGGCGGGGCAATACTCCCGCTCACACTTGCCTGGCGTCGGCATTTCGATCGGCCTGACGCGGCTTTACTGGCAGCTGCGCGACGCCGGTCTGGTCAGTACGGCCAAGAGCACGGTTGATGTGCTGGTAACGCAGATGGATGAGGCGCAGCTGCCGGCGTACCTCGCGCTGGCTGGCGAATTGCGCGCTGCTGGCATTGCGACCGAAGTGGTGCTTGAAGGCGGCAAGCTCGGCAAGCAGTTCAAGTACGCCGACCGGGCCGGCATCCGCTTCGTGCTCGTGCTGGGCGAAGACGAGATCGCCAAGGGCGTGGTGACCGTGAAGGATCTTCGTCGCGAGGATCAGTTTGAAGTGGCGCGCGGCGAGCTGGTGAAGACGCTGCGGGTAGAGCTGGAGCAGGCCGCGGCGATGGGTTGAGTTCGCCGTACTTTGATCGTTTGATTCCGCTGGCCTGAGGGCCGGCCACCGCCCTATTCGATTTTGTGAGGCAGCCGTGGGCCACTCCGACACCATTGTTCTTGATGGCAACCATCTCACGCGCGCCCAGCTGGTCGCCGTTGCGCGCACCGGTAGCAAGGTTTCGCTCGATCCTCTCGGACTGAAGCGGGTGCAGCGCGCCGCGGATTTTCTGGCGGAAAAAGTCAGCTGCGGCGAACCGACTTACGGCGTGACCACGGGTTTCGGCAGCAATGCCGACAAGCTGCTCGGTGCGCATCGTTTGCGCGACGAGCTGCCCGGCGGCAACCCGCACGAGACCGAAGGCACGCTGCTCGAAGAGCTGCAGCACAACCTGATCATCACGCACGCCGTATGCGTCGGCAAACCGTTCGGCGAGGACGTGGTGCGGGCAATGCTGCTGATACGCATCAACACGCTAATGCGCGGCCATTCGGGCATTCGTGTGAGCACGCTTGAGGCGCTGACCGCGATGCTTAATGCTGGCGTCGTGCCGGTGGTGCCGGAGAAAGGTTCGGTAGGCGCCAGCGGTGATCTCGCGCCGCTTTCGCATCTGGCCATCGTGCTGCTCGGTGGTGGTGAGGCGTTCTATCAAGGTGAACGCGTCTCGGGCGCCGAAGCTTTGAAGCGCGCCGGACTCACGCCGATCCGCCTGTCCTTCAAGGAAGGTCTTGCGCTCAACAACGGTACCGCGCAGATGCTCGCGACCGCAGCGCTGGCGCTGGACAAGCTCGAGCAACTTTTGGATGCCGCCGACCTTGCCGCCTCGATGACGCTCGACGCTTTTGCCTGCCGCAGCGGCGCACTGCGACCGGAAGTGCACGCGCTGCGTCCGCATCCGGGGCAGGTGGAAACCGCGGCCAACGTGCGCGAGCTGCTGGCTGGTTCCACGCTCGTCGATATTCCGTATCACCTGGTGCCGCGCTTCAAGTCATGGAGCGCCGAGGCGTGGACTCAGCCGGACGACCAGGCGCTCAGCTTCGACATCGGCTGGGACTGGGTACCGGCCAACCAGCGGCACGGTCGCGAGGCTTTCTACAGCCGTTTCCTGCCATTCAAGGGCGGCAAGAAACATCAGCCGCAGGACGCCTACAGTCTACGCTGCATGCCGCAGGTGCATGGTGCCGTGCGTGACGCGTGGGCGCAGGCGTGTCGCGTGATCGATATCGAGCTGAATTCCGTCACTGACAATCCGCTGATCTTCCCCGATGCGGAAGATGCGCAGTTCATCGAGGAGCAGGTGATCTCCGCCGGCCACTTCCACGGCATGCCGCTGGCGCTGGCGATGAGTTACATCAAGGCCGCGATTCCTGTGCTGGCGTCGATCTCCGAACGTCGCCTCAACAAGCTGGTCGACCCGGCGACGAACGATGGCTTGCCGGCCTTTCTTACCGGCAACGAAGACGGCACTGATTCGGGTTTCATGATCGTGCAGTACACCGCTGCCGCGCTGGTCAACGACCTGGCCTCGCGCGCGCATCCGGCCAGCGTGTATTCCATACCCACCAGCGCGAATGCCGAAGACCACGTGTCGATGGGTGCCAACGAGGCGCGCCACGTGCTGGAAATGACTGAAGACCTCAGCCACGTGCTGGCCCTGGAAATCTACACCGCCGCGCAGGCGCTCGACTTTCGTCAAGCCATGTTGAACGCCGCGCGTCGGCTGGCAGGGCGTGGCGGCTGGCAGGCGATTGCCGACAAGATCGCAAACGCGCCGCGCGAAGGCCATGCGCATTACCCGCAGTTTGTCACCGAGGTGCAGCAGCTTACGGCGGCGCTGGCCGAGGTCGGCGATTTTCACGCCGGCACGCGCGTAAGCGAGGCGCACGCGATTCTGCGCAAGCATATCGATTTCATGCATCGCGATCGCGCGATGGACGGCGAAGTGCGCACTGTGTGCGAACTTGTCGAGCAGGGCGCGTTTCGTCGCTCGCACTGATTCTTTATTTTGGAGTTGTCCATGAGCCTTATCCAGACCCCGGTGTCCTACGGCGAATTGATCGACAAGATCACCATTCTCGAAATCAAGTCACGGCGGATTACCGACGAAGCAAAGCTTGCCAATGTGCGCAACGAGCTGGACATGCTCAACGCCACCTGGGCCAACGATGCCGCATCGCAGACGGACATCGTCGACGAGCGCGAGCGTTTGCACGCGGTCAACGAGTTGCTGTGGGATATTGAGGACGCGATCCGCATGAAGGAGCGGGCACAGGCGTTCGATCAGGAGTTCATTGAACTGGCGCGCGCGGTGTATTTTCATAATGATGATCGCGCCGCATTCAAGCGCGAGATCAATCTCAAGCTTGGTTCGGAGCTGGTGGAAGAGAAGTCGTACCAGGATTACCGCGCGGTCTGAGCGGCGCCATCCTCAGTTCAGGCCAAGATCGAGCGCGGCGGCGTCGAAGCGCTCGATCACGTCGTTCACGCTGATCAGGTCCATCACGCCGGGCCGCTCGATCTTGCTGCCCCAGGCCAGTTCGCTGGCGGGTTTGCCGAAATATTTTTGCGCGGCCGCGTCGTACTTGTTCACGCACCAGCGCCGGTCGGAATACGGGCCGGAGCGGTCCGGGTTGCTGGCGGCGTGCAGTCCCAGCACTTTCGTGCCGACGGCGTTGGCCATATGCATCGGGCCGGAGTCGGGCGTCAGGACCAACCGGGCGCGACCTAGCAGCGCCATCAAACGTTTCAACGTGTCCTTGCCGGTGAGGTCGATTGGCGGGCGCTTGCAGGCGGACAGCACGGCGTCGGCCATGGTCCGTTCGCCGGGTGATGGGCCGCCGATCAGCGCCACGCGCCAACCGCGTGCTGCAGCGTGATCCATGGCGGCCGCGTAACGCTCGGGCCGCCAGTTGCGCAATGCATGACTCGAGGTGGGGCTGACCAGCAGGGTTGGCGTGTCGCCGGGCAACACCTCGGAGGCCCAAGCATGGGCTTCATCGGGAACGGGAATATCCCAGCGGACCTGCGTCTGTTTCAGCCCCAGCGGCTCGACGAAGCTGGCCAGCGCATCGAGCACATGCTCGCCGGTGCGTGCGGGGATGCGGCGGTTGATCACCAGGCCATGCAGATCCTTCGAACGCGCGGCGTCGTAGCCAATCCGCTGCGCAGCCTTGATGCCCACGCTAAGCACGTTGGATCGCATCGCCACCTGCATCTGCAGCAGCGCATCGAAACGCCGACCACGCAGCGCCGCGTGCACCTCGCGCATGCCGGCCCAGCCAGTGCTTTTGTCGAAGGTGATGAACTCGACACCGGGCAGGTCGCCGACCAGCTTGCGCTCCAGCTTGCCGATGATCCAGGTCAGCGACGTTTCCGGCCATGCCTGCTGCAGGGTGCGCACCAGCGGCACCACATGGGTCACGTCGCCAATGGCGGAGGTACGCAGCAGGCAGATCGAGGCGGGGACGGTCATGGGGCTTGGGCTAGAATCCATGGGGCAAGACGGATCGCATTGACGTGGCACCAACGCAAGGCGGCAGAGATCCGGCGCCACCAGGCAGGATGATGCAGGAACGAACGCACAAAGATACAGCGGGTGAGATTCTGTTCGATGCCGACGCGTCGACGACCGTCGATCACGGCTGGTTTGCGCCCGAGTACTGGCGCTCCCTGGGTGCACTGCATCTGCAGTCGGGCGGCCGCGGTGGTGTAGCCATGATCACGACGCCCGTTGGCGAGTGCGTGTTGCGGCACTACCGCCGCGGCGGCATGGTCGCCGCGCTGATGGGCGATCGTTATCTGTGGACGGGTGCTGATCGCACACGCGCCTTCGCCGAATTTCGCCTGCTGGTTGAAATTGCGCGGCAAGGTTTGCCCGGCCCGCCGGTGATTGCCGCCCGATATCGTCGCCGCGGTTTTTTCTATACGGCCGATCTGATTACCCGTCGCATCGCCGATGTGCAGACGCTGGCCGAGTGCGCGGCTTCCGGATTACTGGATACGGTGCTTGCCATAAAGGTGGGCGTGCTGGTCGCGCGTTTTCATCGAGCCGGTGTCTGGCATGCCGATTTGAACGCCCACAATATCCTGGTGACGTCCGAACAGCTTTACCTGATCGACTTCGACCGCGGCGAGCTGCGCGCGCTGGCGCCGGCATGGCGGCTTTCCAACCTTAAGCGCCTGCGCCGCTCGCTGATAAAAGTCGGCGCAGCGAAGCAGGGCGACGCGGCATTCGATCCGTCAGTGTGGCAACCGCTGCTTGATGCCTACAAAGGTACATTCGACGCATGAACTGGCATCTGCATTTTCTTGGCGTCGGTGCAGCGCATGCGGTCGAGCTGGGCTCGTCAGCAGCCGTGCTGGAGCGCGATGGCGAACCGCTGCTGCTGATCGACTGCGGTCCTGACACGCTTGATCGTTATCAGGCCGCTTACGGCGAGCCGCCGCGCGCGCTGTTCATCACGCACACGCACATGGACCACGTGGCGGGGCTGGAGCGGCTGTTTTTCCGGCTGTGGTTCGATGAAGGCCTGCGCGGCAAGACAAAAGTTTTTCTGCATGCCGCCTTGCTGCCTTGGCTGCACGCCCGTGTGGCGGATTACCCCGGGGCGCTGGCTGAAGGCGGGGTCAATTACTGGGAAGCCTTTCGGCTTGTGCCTTGCACGCGCGGTTTCTGGCTCGACGGGCTGTGGTTCGATATTTTCGCGACACGTCATCATGTGCCCGGCACTTCTTTCGGACTGGCGCTGGATGGCAGCTTTGTCTATACCGGGGATACGCGTCCAATTCCCGAAGTTCTGGCGAAGTATGCGGGCGGTCCCGAACTGATCGCTCACGATTGCGGCTTGGTCGGCAATCCGTCACATACGGGTATCGACGATATCGAGCGCGAATACGGCAGCATCGCTCGTGCGCGATGGCTGCTTTATCACTACGGCAGCACCGCCGATGGCGCTGCGCTAGCGGCACGCGGCTACCGTATTGCGGGTACCGATGAGCGTGTCGTATTGGCCAAGCCGGCCATGCCCAGGCCTGACGCCGGTTGAATCATGCCGAGTTTGCTTGCCTGTATTCCGCCCGGACGCTATCCTTCCGCTTCTTTGTCGGGCCGGATGGCTTGATTGAAGAGGTTGCAAGGAGAGGTGTCCGAGTGGTTGAAGGAGCACGCCTGGAAAGTGTGTATACGGTCAAACGTATCGCGGGTTCGAATCCCGCTCTCTCCGCCAATTTTTGAGCAATAACTGCGAC
>Ga0302231_10000026_pt1 | contig 137856 bp, 130 predicted proteins | sample II_Palsa_N2_2_FD_193522 | JGI IMG/M metagenome (GOLD analysis project Ga0302231, IMG submission 193522) | Peat permafrost microbial communities from Stordalen Mire near Abisko, Sweden - II_Palsa_N2_2 | ecosystem: Environmental > Terrestrial > Soil > Palsa > Peat permafrost | place: Sweden...
AGATCCTGGGCGGCAACGGCTACATCAATGACTACCCGGTGGGGCGTTTGTGGCGCGACGCCAAGTTGTACGAGATCGGCGCGGGCACCAGCGAAATCCGCCGCATGCTGATCGGCCGCGAGCTGTTCGCTGAAACGCTATAGGACTTATTGCCGTGGACCAGCCAAGCTTCAAGGATACAATGTTCGCCTGAAGCGAGGTGAAGCGAGCCTGCCGACCGAAGTCGAGTCGGGCAGGCCGCGGATCGGCACAGCATGGGCGCGAACGAACCAGGTTGATACAATGAGTCACTTCCCCAAACTATTGTCATCGCAAATCGGCTTTGACGTAGCGCAGACGATTCTGGACGGCTTCGACCGCCACTATCGAATCTTCCGCGCCGCGGCAATCGATGCCAAGCGCGTGTTCGAGCGTGGCGACTGGTTGGGTTTGCAAAAATTGGCGCGCGACCGGATCGAATCTTATGACGACCGGGTGCATGAATGCGTCGAACTGCTGCAAGACGAATACGATGCGGAAAATATCGATGCCGAGATCTGGCAGCAAATCAAACTGCACTACATTGGGTTTCTGACCCAGCATCGCCAGCCGGAATGCGCTGAAACGTTTTTTAATTCGGTCTGTTGCAAAATCCTGCATCGCTCGTATTTCAACAACGATTTTATTTTCGTGCGGCCGGCAATCTCGACCGAATATATCGAAAACGATGAACCGGCCGCCAAGCCGACCTATCGCGCGTATTACCCCGAACACGACAGCCTCGCGGCGACGCTGGAACGGGTCATCACCAATTTCCAGCTCGACTTGCCGTTCGACAATCTGCCGCGCGATGTGGTGTGCCTGATCGATGCCATACGCGAAGAATACGGCGACTTCGAAACCAAAACCAATTTTCAGGTTCACGTACTGTCGTCCCTGTATTTCCGCAATCAGGCCGCTTACGTGATCGGACGGATTATCAACGGCGACCAGATCATGCCGTTTGTGCTGCCGGTCCGGCATAAAGCTCCGGGCCTGCTCGCCATCGATACCGCTTTGCTCAAGCGCGAGCAATTGCAAATTCTGTTCGGTTTTTCCTATGCCTACTTCCTGGTGGATATGGAAGTGCCGTCGGCCCATGTGCAATTTCTGCACACCTTGATTCCGGGCAAACCGAACGCCGAAATCTACACCTCGGTCGGCCTGCAAAAGCAGGGCAAGAATTTGTTTTACCGCGACTTGCTGCATCACCTGTCGCACTCCAGCGATAAATTCGCCATTGCACCCGGCATCAAAGGCATGGTGATGCTGGTCTTCACGTTGCCGTCGTTCCCCTACGTGTTCAAGATCATCAAGGACTGGTTTCCTCCGCCCAAGGAAACCACGCGTGAGCAGATCATGAGCAAATATTTGCTGGTCAAACGTCACGACCGTTTGGGCCGGATGGCCGACACGCTCGAATATTCCAGTGTTGCCTTGCCGCTGTCGCGCCTGGACGAAGCACTGATCCGCGAACTGGAACAATACGCGCCCGAATCGATCGAATACGAGGGCGATAACATCGTGATCCGGCACTTGTATATCGAGCGCCGTATGGTGCCGCTCAACCTGTTTTTGCATCAAGGCAGCGATGCGCAGGTCGAGCATGGCATCATCGAATATGGCAACGCGATCAAGGAATTGATGTCGGCCAATATTTTTCCCGGCGATATGCTGTACAAAAATTTCGGCGTAACCCGCAACGGCCGGGTGGTGTTTTACGACTACGACGAAATCGAATACCTGACCGACTGCAACGTGCGCCAGGTGCCGCCGCCGCGCAACGAAGAAGACGAGATGTCGGGCGAACCCTGGTATGGGGTCGGCGCACACGATATCTTCCCCGAGACCTACACCACATTTTTACTCGGCGACGCCCGAGTGCGCCGTTATTTTATGCAGCATCATCCGGATTTTTTCGAACCGGCTTTATGGCAACGCCACAAAGACCATATTCTGAAAGGAGAAATGCCTGAATTTTTCCCTTATGAAACGTCGATCCGCTTTAGCCGCCGCTACCCGGCACATTTTGCCCCCGCCTTGGAAAACACCGGTGCCGCTACCTCGGCCCATGAAATTCTGGAGCATGAAATCTTGAAGCATGAAGCGAACCGCGCCCGCGTCGCGCCCGGTAGCTCAGCACCGACAAACGACACCGAAGTTCATGCAGCGCAAGCAGGCCATGCTGCACGCCCTTTCTCTCTTTGATCCGAACGCGAACCCTAATATGTCAGATATCAATTCGAACGCCGCGCATAACGAAGATCACCATGTTTCGCTGGAATACCTGTTCCGCAATAATCAGGAATGGGTGGCGCGCAAACTATCGGCCGATCCCGAATATTTTTCGCGCTTGGTGCATCAGCAAACCCCTGAGTTTTTGTGGATCGGCTGCTCCGACTCGCGGGTACCGGCGAACCAGATTATCGGTTTGCCGCCGGGCGAAGTGTTTGTCCACCGTAACATCGCCAACGTGGTGGTTCACTCCGACTTGAATGCGCTGTCCGTGATTCAGTTTGCGGTCGACGTACTGAAGGTCAAACACATCATGGTGGTCGGACATTATGGCTGCTCCGGGGTCGGTGCGGCCTTATACGGGCAGCGGGTCGGCTTGGCCGACAACTGGTTGCGCCATATCCAGGACGTACATGACAAACACGCGGCGCGTCTCGACGACTGGCCGCTGGGCGAAGCCCGTCACCGCCGGCTGGTTGAATTAAACGCCATTGAACAAGCCGTCAATGTGTGCCGCACCACCATTGTTCAGGATGCATGGGCGCGTGGGCAAGCAGTGACGGTCCACGGCTGGGCCTATGGTTTGCACGACGGCCGCATACGCGACTTGGGTATTTCGGTCGGCGAGGCCGCCGCGCTCGACGCCACCTATGCCGTGTGTGTCGAACATCTGATGCAACGCGGCGCGGATATGCCGGTGCTGAATCCCATCGAAGATACCCGCACCGACGACGCCTGAGGCTGAGGCTGAGCCCAAGCCATCGCCCGCGGCATGACCAACCCCATTTGATAAATTTAAATAAAATCCGGAGATTCGTATGACCCAGCAAGCAGATCCTGTCGTTATCGTCTCGGCCGCCCGCACTCCGATCGGCGGCCTGCAAGGCGACTTCGCCTCGCTCACCGCGGCGCAACTGGGCGCGGTTGCGATCAAAGCCGCGCTTGAGCGCAGCGGCCTGTCCGCCGAACATATCGACGAAGTGATCTTCGGCTGCGTGCTGCCCGCGGGCCAGGGCCAAGCCCCCGCACGCCAGGCCGCCTTGGGTGCCGGTCTGCCGCTGGGCGCGGGCGCCACCACGGTGAATAAAATGTGCGGCTCGGGCATGCGCGCCGCGATGTTCGGTCACGATATGCTGTTGGCGGGTTCGGTCGATACAGTGATGGTCGGCGGCATGGAAAGCATGAGCAACGCGCCTTATTTGCTGCCCAAGGCACGTACCGGCATGCGCATGGGACACGGTCAGGTGCTCGACCATATGTTCCTCGACGGGCTGGAAGACGCTTACGAAAAAGGGCGCTTGATGGGGGTGTTTGCCGAAGCGTGTGCCGGCCAATATAAGTTCAGCCGTGAAGCTCAGGATGCATTTGCGATCGAGTCCACCCGGCGTGCTCGCAGCGCCAACGAAGACGGCTCGTTCGACTGGGAAATCGCGCCGGTTACGGTGTCAGGCCGCAAGGGCGACGTGGTAATCAAGCACGATGAACAACCGGCCAAGGCCAACCTCGAAAAAATCCCGACCTTGAAACCGGCCTTTGCCAAAGACGGCACGGTGACGGCCGCCAACGCCTCGTCGATCTCCGACGGCGCCGCCGCGCTGCTGCTGATGCGCGCCTCGAAAGCCGCCGGCCTGGGCCTGACGCCGCTGGCCCGGATCGTCGGTCATAGCACCTTCGCCCAGCAGCCCAACCTGTTCACCACGGCCCCGGTCGGCGCCCTGAGCAAGTTATTTGCCAAGACCGGCTGGCGCGCCGATCAAGTCGACCTCTATGAGATCAACGAAGCCTTTGCGGTGGTAACCATGGCCGCCATGGTCGAACACCACCTGCCGCACGACAAGGTGAACGTGCACGGCGGCGCTTGTGCCCTGGGCCATCCCATCGGCGCTTCCGGCGCGCGCATCCTGGTCACCCTGCTGGGCGCCTTGCGCAAATACGGCGGCAAACGCGGCGTAGCCAGCCTGTGTATCGGCGGCGGTGAAGCCACCGCGATGGCCATCGAGTTAATTTGATGACGCCGGCCTGGACCGAGCGCTGGGTGGACATCGAGCAGGCGGCGGCAGCGGGCATGCCCCATCTGCCGCGGCCGGGCGTGCGTCTATGGAGCGAAGGTCTGGGCGACCCGGGCCAGCCAGTGGTATTGCTGGTAATGGGAGCGATGAATCAGGGCATAGTCTGGCCCGATGCTTTTTGTACGGAAATCGCCAGCGCCGGTTTTTGTGTGGTGCGCTACGACCATCGCGATACCGGCCTGTCGCCGGCATTGCCTTACACCCTGCCTTATGCGATGCAACCCTACGGCTTGACCGAACTGGCCGCCGATGCACGGGCGGTAGCTCAGGCGTGGGCGGGCAAACGTCCGGTGCATTGGATCGGCATGTCGATGGGCGGGGTACTGGCGCAAATGGCGGCGCTGGATCTCGCAGGCCCAGGCTCGTCTACTCACTCGGCTACCCACTCATCTATCCACTCATCTATCCATGTAGCCAGTTTGACGCTGATGATGACCACCCCGGACCTGTCGGTTCCGGCGCGCGCCACCACCGGCATGCCGCAATTTCCGTCCAGCCCGTTGCCGCTACCCTTGCCGGCCTACCTCGATTATCTGAGCCGGTCGGCACGCGACAATAGTCATACGCCCGCCGCCGTGCTCGACAAAATGGTCGACGGCTGGCGCGCGGCCAACGGCACGGCAGAAGGTTTTGACGAGGCGCAAACGCGCGCCTTGATGCAACGTACGCTGGAGCGCACCACCCAGCCGCTGGGCGCGTTGAATCATGTGGCCGCCACCCTGAGCGCACATGATCTGAGCGCGGCACTCGGCCAATTGCATATCCCCACACTGGTGATTCATGGCGCAGACGATCCTCTGGTCCCTCCCGCGCACGGCGAAGCGCTGGTCCGTGCGATTCCCGGGGCGGCCCTGTTGCGCGTGCCGGGCATGGGGCATATGTTCGATACGCGCCACCTGGCGTACGTTACGCCACAGATCATCCTCCATCTGCAAAATGCCCTGCGGGCGGCATTTGCCGACACGGCTCATCGGGAACACCCTTTATGAAAACCGCTTTGATTGTCGGCGCCTCGCGCGGCATCGGTTACGAATTTGTGCGTCAATATCGCGAAGCCGGCTGGCGCGTGCTGGCGACCGTGCGCGACGACACGGCGGCACTGGCAGTGGAAACGCTGGGCGCCCAAAGTTATCGACTGGACGTGACACGCGCCGAGGAAATTGCCGGCCTGGCGTGGCAGCTCGACGGCGAACAAATCGATGTTGCGCTGATCGTCTCAGGTGTGTTCGGTCCACGCACCGCCGGTGCCGAAATTATTTCGGACCTCGATTTCGACGCGGTGATGCATGTCAACGTGCGCGCTCCGATGCAAATGATCCCCATTCTGCTGCCCCTGGTTGAAGCCGTCGGCGGCACTTTGGCCGTGGTTTCCAGCCGCATGGGCAGCACCACCTTGGCCACCGGCGCGGATGGCTGGATGTACCGGGTCAGCAAAGCCGCGCTGAATGCAGCCCTGAAGATCGTTTCGCTGGAAGCGCGCCAGGCCAGTTGTATCGCGCTGCACCCGGGCTGGGTCCGCACCGGAATGGGCGGCGCCAACGCGGCGCTCGACGTGGCGCAAAGCGTGTCGGGAATGCGCCAGGTGCTGGCCCAGGTCACGCGCGCCGAAAATGGCCGCTTCCTGCAGTACGACGGCGCCGAATTACCCTGGTAACGCATCATGTCTCAAACTCGCACCCCGGCCCGCGCGGCAGCGGGCACCGCGCCGAGCGCATCTCAGACTGCCTGCCCGTGCGGCGGTCAACCGCCCGGCGCCACCTATGCCGCCTGTTGCGCACGCCTGATCGAAACCCGGCAGGCCGCCCCCGACGCCTTAACCTTGATGCGTTCGCGCTATACCGCCTATGTTTACGACAATTTCGATTATCTGCGTTCAACCTGGCACCCGCGAACCTGCCCACCGGACCTGGCCGATGCGGGTGACAACCGAGCCCGCCCACGCTGGCTCGGCTTGAGCATCAAACGTCATACCGCGATCGACGAGGATCATGCCGAAGTGGAATTCGTCGCGCGTTACAAAATCGGCGGACGCGCCCAGCGCCTGCATGAAATCAGTCGCTTTACCCGCATTGAAGGTCGCTGGAGATATCTCGACGGGCAGTTGTTCGACTAGAATTTGTACCGCTTGCGAGACCCGGGAAGCCGGCGCAAGCGATTCTTCCAAGAACCGCCGACAGCTGAACCAGGTTGAATTTTTAAGCGAAAATAAGCTGAATAAACGACCTTTAGCCAGCAACAAGACAGCCGTAAGCCACAAACGTCAGTTTCACTTAAATACTTGGATATGATCTAAATCATAAAAGAACGGTGTGGTTTGACCGCGGCGGCAGGATTTTCACGATAATTAGGTTGATGGCTGTGGCACGATTCGCAGCATGGAACGCAAAACCAGACCGATGCCGATATCGACCGGGTTTTGGTCAGCCGCAAAGGAATAGCGAGATTCATGGACTTTCAACGCATTACCCTGGCTTTAACCGGCGATATCCCCCATGTGGCTCGCATCACGCTGAGCCGCCCGGAGGTGCGCAATGCTTTTGACGACAGCACCATCGCCGAGCTGACCCACGCCTTTACTCTGGCGGGCCAGGCTGAGCAGGTGCGGGCTGTGGTGCTGGATGCGCAAGGTTCGGCCTTTTGCGCCGGCGCCGACCTGAACTGGATGAAGCGCATGGCCGGCTATTCCGACGCGGAAAATCGCGCCGATGCGCTGGCGCTTGCCACCATGCTGAACACCATTTACACCTGCCCCAAACCTGTCGTGGCTCAAGTCCAGGGCGATGCTTATGCAGGCGGCATGGGGCTGGTCGCGGCCTGCGATATTGTGGTTGCCGCCGAAGGGGCGCAATTTTGTTTATCGGAAGCACGGCTGGGTTTGATCCCGGCCACCATCGCGCCTTACGTGATTCGCGCCATGGGCGAACAAGCCGCGCGACGTTATTTCATCACGGCCGAACGTTTTGATGCGCAACAGGCTCTAAGAATAGGTTTGGCGCATGAAGTCACTGCCGCCGCAACGCTGGCGGCAAGCGTGGCCTCCATCGCGCAAGCCCTGGCTGCAAATAGCCCCAACGCGGTAAAAGAATGCAAGCGGCTGGTGATGGATCTGGCCAGCCGCCCGATCGATGCGGCACTGATGGCCGATACCGCGGAGCGGATCGCCCGGATTCGCGCCTCGGCGGAAGGGCGCGAAGGCGTCAGCAGTTTTCTGGAAAAACGCAAACCGGCATGGCTCGCGCAGTAAACGCTGCGTGCACGACGGCCGCGTTGCGGCAGTGAAAGCGGGCGCTTGGCCGCGGCAGCGGACAACTCCGGTATTTAGGTATTAATCACCTTATATGGGGCTTTACCTTGAGCAAACCGTCACAAGCATGGGTCGCGCGTAGCCTCGACGCAGTTTGGCATCCGTGCACCCAGATGAAACAACACGAGCAGATGCCGCTGGTGGCGCTGGCCCGCGGCGAAGGGCCCTGGCTGTACGATGTCGACAACAAGCGTTATCTCGACGCCATCAGTTCGTGGTGGGTGAATTTATTCGGCCACGCCAATCCGACCATCAACGCCGCCATCAAAGAGCAACTTGATACGTTGGAACACGCCATGCTGGCCGGCTGTACCCATCAGCCGGTAATCGAACTATCGGAGCGTCTTGGGGCCTTGACGGGCGGGGTATTGGGGCACGCGTTTTATGCTTCGGATGGCGCTTCCGCGGTCGAAATCGCGCTCAAAATGAGCAGCCACTATTGGCGCAATCGCGGCCAGCCGGAGAAAAACGAATATGTTTGTCTGGCCAATAGCTACCACGGCGAAACCATCGGGGCGCTGGGCGTAACCGACGTCAAACTGTTTCGCGATGCTTACGCGCCCCTGGTGCGCGGTGCGCATGTGGTGGCTTCGCCCGATGCACGCGGCGCCCTGCGCGGCGAAAGCGCCGCCGATGTCGCGCAACGCGCCCTGCTCTCGGTGCGCGACTTGTTCGAAGTTCGCAGTGCACAGATTGCCGCCATCATTGTCGAGCCGCTGGTGCAATGCGCGGGCGGCATGGCGATGCACGATGCCAGCTATCTCAGCGGTTTGCGCGAGCTGTGCGATCATTATCACGTGCATCTGATTGCCGACGAAATTGCCGTCGGCTGCGGCCGTACCGGCACTTTCTTCGCCTGCGAGCAAGCCGGTATCTGGCCGGATCTGCTGTGTTTGTCGAAAGGACTCAGCGGCGGTTACCTGCCGCTCTCCGTGGTCCTGACGCGCGACGGCATTTACCAGGCGTTTTATCACGATGAGACGACGCGCGGTTTCCTTCATTCGCATTCCTATACCGGCAATCCGCTGGCCTGCCGGGCAGCCTTGGCCACACTGGATTTATTCCATAGCGGCAAGGTGCTGGAAAACAACCGGAAAAAATCGGCGACGCTGAGCAAGTATCTTGAGCCCTTGATGGCTCATCCCAACGTCAAGAATTTCCGCCAGTGCGGCACCATTTTTGCCTTCGACGTGCTGGTCGGCGGCGAGGATGCGGCGAGCTTGTTTGCGCAGCGTTTCTTCGAAATCGGTTTGCGCCACGAATTGCTGATCCGCCCCATCGGGCAGACCGTCTATTTTATGCCGCCTTACGTGCTGAGCGACTCGGACCTCGAACTGCTGGCCTGGCGGACCCGCTCGACACTGGAATACGTGTTGCATATGTTCGATTGAGGTTCGACTCAGGTCCGACTGCACCGCGCTTGAGTTGCACTGTGCCTGGACATTTGCGGTTGCATTATTGAATCTTTGAATTACTGGGTTTTGCATGGAATTGCTTGCTGCGCTTGAACAACAGTTGCATACGCTTGATACCGCCGGGCTACGCCGCCGGCGGCGCATCGCCGATACCGCGTGTCACGCCCATATGCGCGTCGACGGCCGCGAGATTATCGGCTTTGCCAGCAACGACTATCTGGGTCTGGCGGCTCATCCGCGTCTGGTTGAAGCGCTGGCGGAAGGCGCCGCGCGTTATGGCGCGGGCAGCGGCGGCTCGCACCTGCTGGGCGGTCATTCCCGCGCCCACGCTCAAGCGGAAGAAGATCTCGCCGCATTTTCCGGCGGCTTCAGCAGCGCGCCGCGCGCGCTCTTTTTCAGCACCGGTTATATGGCCAATCTCGCTGTGATCTCGGCGCTGGCCGATCGCGACGCGACGATTTTTTCGGATGCGCTCAACCACGCTTCGCTGATCGACGGCGCACGCCTGTCGCGCGCCACAGTCCAGGTCTATCCGCATCTCGACTTGCACAGCCTGGAGCAGCAATTAAACGCCTGTACCTCGGCCACCAAACTGATTGTCAGCGACGGGGTGTTCAGCATGGATGGCGACCTGGCGCCTATCGCGGCGCTGGTCGCTTTGGCCGAACGGCATCACGCCTGGCTGGTGATCGATGACGCCCATGGTTTCGGCGTATTGGGCCAAGGCCGCGGCATTGTGCAACAAGCCGCCGTGCGCTCGTCCAATTTGATTTATATCGGTACGCTGGGCAAAGCGGCCGGCGTTGCGGGAGCCTTCGCCATCGCTCACGAAACCCTGATCGAATGGCTGGTGCAGCGCGCCCGCCCGTATATTTTCACCACCGCGGCGCCCCCCGCGGTGGCTTATGCGGTTTCGGCCAGCCTGGCCTTGATAGCCTCCGCGGAAGGCGATACGCGCCGGCAACGGCTGGCGCTTTCCATCGCACGGGTGCGCGAAATACTAAAACGCACCCCATGGCAGGCCATCGATTCGCACACTGCGATCCAACCCCTGGTGATCGGCGGCAATCAAGCCACCCTGGCCCTGGCTCATGCCATCGACGCGCAGGGTTTATGGGTGCCGGCGATTCGGCCGCCCACGGTGCCGCTGGGCAGTTCGCGCCTGCGTATTTCGCTGTCGGCGGCACATACCGACGCCGATCTGGAGCGGCTTGAGGCGGCCTTGCATAGCGTCAGCGAGTTGGCAGCATGATGCCGCTTGCAGGTTCCGGCAGCATGCCGTCGCTATTTGTCACTGGCACGGATACCGAAATCGGCAAATCCCTGGCCGCCAGTGCGCTGGTGTTTGCCTACGCCGCGCTGGGTTTGCGCGCCGCCGCGATGAAACCGATTGCAGCCGGCGCGGTGCGCCGCGACGGGCGGCTGATCAATGACGATGTCGAGCAACTCGCGGCCGCATCCAATCTGGTGCTGCCGCTCGAACTGACGACGCCCTATTTGTTTGAAGAACCCGCAGCGCCGCATATTGTGGCCGCGGCCGCGGGCGTGCGCTTCGACATCGCGCACATCGTCGCTTGTTATGCCCAAGTTGCGGCGGCCGCCGACGTGGTGGTGGTCGAAGGTGTCGGCGGCTTTCGGGTGCCGTTGGACGACCGGCTTGATACCGCCGATCTGGCGGTGGCGCTGGGCTTGCCGGTGGTATTGGTGGTCGGGGTACGGCTGGGCTGCATCAACCATGCCTTGCTCAGTGCCGCGGCGATTCACGCCAGCGGCTTGCGGCTGGCCGGATGGATTGCCAATTGCGTCGATCCTCTGATGACCCATCGTGACGCCAATATCGCCACCCTGGAACTGCGTTTCGCCCGCGACTACCGCATGTCTTTGCTCGGCGTGGTGCCCTATTTAACTTCTCCGACGGCGGCCGAAGCTGCCGCTCATCTTGACCTTCGATCTCTACCGATACCCGCGCCGTGCAGCGTTTGATCCGCCCGCGCCTGATCCGCATTCAAGCATTTAAAGGAAAATTGCCATGACCCAAATCGCTCCAACCCCCAGCGCGGCAACTGCGGCACCCGCATCCGTCATCGCGGCGCCAGCCACCGCAACCGGCGCCTGGAAAGTCGCCGACGTCGTCGCGCTGTACGATTTGCCTTTCAACGATTTGCTCTATCGTGCACAGCAAATCCATCGCGAACATTTCGACCCGAACCTGATCCAACTTTCGACCCTGCTGTCGATCAAGACGGGCGGCTGCCCGGAAGATTGCTCCTATTGCCCGCAAGCGGCCCGTTACGATACGGGTGTGGAAGCCGAGAAGCTGATGCCGCTGGATCAGGTGCTGGATGCGGCGCGCACGGCCAAAGATCACGGCGCGACGCGTTTTTGCATGGGCGCGGCATGGCGCAACCCCAAGGAACATCAGGTCGAACAGGTCGCGGCGATGGTTCGCGGGGTCAAGGCCCTGGGGCTGGAAACCTGTGTCACGCTGGGTATGTTGAAAGGCGAACAAGCGCAAGCCTTGAAGCACGCAGGTCTCGATTACTACAACCATAACCTCGATACCTCGCCCGAGTTTTACGGCCAGGTGATCAGCACCCGCACCTACCAGGATCGGCTCGACACACTGGAGCATGTACGCGACGCAGGCATCAACGTGTGTTGCGGCGGCATTGTCGGCATGGGCGAATCGCGCCGCGAACGCGCCGGCCTGATTGCGCAACTGGCGAATCTCGCGCCGTATCCGGAATCGGTGCCGATCAACAATCTGGTCCAGGTACCCGGCACGCCGTTGGCCGGTACCGAGCCGCTCGATCCATTCGAATTTGTGCGCACCATCGCGGTGGCGCGCATCACCATGCCGCGCGCCATGGTACGCCTGTCGGCCGGCCGCGAACAAATGAATGAAGCGTTGCAGGCGCTCTGTTTTGCCGCGGGTGCCAATTCGATTTTTTACGGCGAACGTCTGCTGACCACCGGCAACCCGCAAGCCGATGCCGACCGTGCGCTGCTCAAGCGCCTCGGAATTCGTACCGAAGGGCTGAACCCGCAGGCGAGCGACGCCACGACTGCGGCGCAGTGCGGCGACGCTTGCGGCCACGCCTGAGCGGCGCCATAGCAGATGGAGATCCTTCTATATCTCGGCGCAGCCGACCCGGCAGCCTGGCTTGCCGCTTGCGCCCAGCACCTGCCCGCAGCGCGGGTGCGCATCTGGAGCCCAAGCGAGGCGCGTGAAGCTCAGGCACAGGTCGACTATGCCTTGCTGTGGAAGCCGCCGCCCGCGCTGCTGCAAGCATGCAGCGGTGCACGCGCGATCTTCAATCTCGGCGCCGGGGTCGATGCCTTACTGGATCTTGAACAGCGCCAGCCCGGCGTATTACCGGCGGGGGTGCCGATAATACGGCTCGACGATGCCGGAATGGCGCAGCAAATGACCGACTATGTCTGTCATGCGGTGCTGCATTATTTCCGCCGCTTCGACGACTACGCCCGGCAACAGGACCTGTGCGAATGGCGGGTGGTCGAGCCGCATGCGCGCGAGACATTCCACATCGGCGTAATGGGCCTGGGCCAGCTCGGCTCGCGCGTGGCGCAGGGTTTGCGCGCCCTGGATTTTCCGCTGCGCGGCTGGAGCCGTTCGCCCAAAGAATTGGACGGCATTCAATGTTATGCGGGCGCGGGACAATTCGATGCGTTTCTCGACGGCTGCAAGGTCCTGGTGAATCTGCTGCCCAATACCCCCCACACCCGCGACATTCTCAACCGGCATACCTTCGCCCGGCTGGCGGCGCCCGCTTATATCGTCAATGTCGCCCGCGGCGTGCATCTGGTCGAAGCCGATCTGCTCGCCGCCATCGCCGGCCAACAGATCGCCGGTGCCACGCTGGACGTATTGCGCGACGAGCCGTTACCGCCCGTCCATCCGTTTTGGCATGAGCCGCGCATCCGTATTACGCCGCATATTTCCGCTCTGACCTTGCCCACCGACAGTGTGGCCCAGATTGCACAAAAAATAGCGGCCCTGGCTCGCGGCGAACGCGTCGCGGGCGAGGTCGATCCGGCACGCGGATATTAAGCGCCAGGTTGACGCTACGGCCGTCAGGCACTGCGCCCATGCGGCTGGCGCCGAACCAGAAATCGGCGGTTTATCGCGGGGTATCCGCTGTCCCGATGCCAATTCTTCTCTAGAATAGCGATATCAAGCCGGACAAGATCGCTGAAATTCGCAGCCGCCGCGACCGCCCATGGGCCGCCATCGATCTCTAAAGCACCAGCACTCTGCCTGCCTGATGGCGGCCGATGCGCTATACGGAGACACCATGAATTTACCCCAACATGTCAAAGTGGTCGAAGTCGGCCCACGTGACGGTCTGCAGAACGAAAAAGATTTCGTCGCGACCGCCACCAAAATCGAATTGATCAATCAATTGACCGCCGCCGGCTTCGTCAATATCGAGGCCGCTTCGTTTGTCTCACCGAAGTGGGTGCCGCAAATGGCCGACGGCCGCGAGGTGATGGCCGGTATCAAGCGCGGCAGCCAGGCAATTTACTCGGCATTGACGCCCAATCTGCGCGGCTTCGAAGGTGCGGTCGAGGCCGGTATCGATGAGGTGGTGATTTTCGGCGCCGCCAGCGAAGCCTTCTCGCAACGCAATATCAATTGCGGTATCGCCGAAAGCATCGCTCGCTTCGAACCCGTAGCGCAAGCCGCCAAGGCTCAGGGCATGCGTTTGCGCGGCAGTATTTCTTGCTGTTTCGGCTGCCCATATCAAGGCGACGTGCCGCTCGCATCGGTGCTCGATGTGATCGAAAGATTGGCGGCCTTGGGCTGCGACGAAATCGATATCGCCGACACCATCGGGGTTGCCACCGCGGAACAAACGCGCAAGGTGATGGCGGCCGCAAGCCGGGTGTTTGCACGGGAACGCTTGTCGGGCCATTTCCACGACACCTATGGCCAGGCTTTGGCCAATATTTACGCGGCCTTGCAGGAAGGCATCGAGATTTTCCATGCTTCCGTCGCGGGTTTGGGCGGTTGCCCCTATGCCAAGGGCGCCACCGGCAACGTCGCGACTGAAGACGTGCTGTACTTGCTGCACGGTCTGGGCATCAGTACCGGCGTCGACTTGCACAAGGTGGTGTTGGCGGGCGATTTTATTTCCACCGCCATCGGCCGCGTCAATGCTTCGCGCGCCGGTAAAGCACTGCTGGCCAAACAGCGTAGTACCTGAGCCCTGCTGCTTATCACGGCCCTCAAGGGATACCAACCATGACCTCAATTTCAGCGTCTTCCCTGCCCGCCTCGGTCGATTTGCCCGACGCCGCCCAACGTGTTGCCGGCATTTTGCAAACGCTGGGCCACAATGGTACGGTGGTGATGCTGCCTGAAAGCGGCCGCACCGCCGCCCAAGCCGCCGACGGCCTGGGTTGCGCGGTGGCGCAAATCGCCAAATCGATTATCTTTCGCCGCTTGTCCGACGACGTGCCGGTGCTGGTGATTGCCAGCGGCGCCAACCGGGTCGATGAAGCCAAGGTGGCGGCGCAAGTCGGCCCGATCGGTAAAGCCAATGCCCAGTATGTGCGGGACAAAACCGGTTATGCCATCGGCGGGGTGGCGCCGATTGCCCATGCAACCCAGCCCGTCACCCTGATCGACGCCGACCTGTTGCTGCTGGCAAGCCTATGGGCCGCAGCGGGGCATCCGCATGCGGTGTTCGAACTGACGCCGCAGCAATTGGTGAGCATGACGGGGGCTCCGGTCGTCGATGTAGCCGAGCGCGCGCCGGCGCCGCCCCTGGCCCACTAGCAGGCCCGCCGTGAGCTCCATCGCCGACGCAGGCCCCGCCCCCGGTTCGCCGTGCAATGGCGTGTGCGCCATGCATCCGGGCAGCGGCTGGTGCCAAGGGTGCTGGCGTACCCTGGAGGAAATCGCCACATGGGCGTCCTTGAGCGCGGCACAACAGCAACGGATCCTGGCCGACATAAGCGTGCGGCAAACAGCGTCCCTCATTCACCGCTCCCCACCGTAGGCCCCATGCCCAATCTTGTCGCGCTTGGCGAGCAGTTCTCGCACACCCTCTCGCTGCCCGCGGACAGTATCAAGTCATTTGCCACGCGGGTGGAAGACTTCAATCCTTTGCATCATGACGATGCCTATGCGGCACAGTCACGCTTCGGCGGTTTGATTGCCTCCGGCACGCAGCCGATCGCGCATTTCACGGCAATGCTGGCGACCCATTTTTCCCGCTATTCGCAGCCGCTGGGTCTCGAATTCGAGATGAAACTGAAAAAGGCCGCGCACGTCGACGATACCCTCACCATGAGCTGGAAAGTCACCGATGCCTATTGGAAAAACAGCTTGAACGGCGAGATCGTCACACTCGCAGGCGAGGTGGTCAACCAACGCGGTGAACTGCTGATACTCGGTGCGGCCAAGATACTGGTGATGCCCAAACCGGCCGGGTCATCCGCGCCATGAAGCTAAGCCCGGTGCTGCCGCCGACCCTGCGTGTGCTGGAGCGCGGTTGGCTGTCGTCGAACAATATCCTGTGTCGCGGCGCGAGCGGTACCGCCTTGATCGACACCGGTTATATCACCCATGCGGCGCAAACACTGGCGCTGGTGCAACATGCGCTCGAGGGCCGCACGCTCGACCTGATCGTCAATACGCATCTGCATTCTGATCATTGCGGCGGTAACGCGGCCCTGCGGCAGCATTACGGCTGCGACATCGCCATCCCGCAGCTTGAAGCCGAAAAAGTCCGCCGATGGGACCAAGATGCACTGGGATTTCACGCCCTCGGCCAGTTGTGCGACCGATTCGAATTTCAGCGCACGCTGACGCCCGGGCAGTTGCTCGAATTAGGCGATTTAATCTGGCAGGTGCTTGCAGCGCCGGGGCATGATCCGCACGCATTAATCTTGTATTGCCGTACCGAACGCATCCTGATATCGGCAGATGCCTTATGGGAAAACGGCTTCGGCGTGATCTTCCCGGAGCTGGCCGGTGCCGGCGGTTTTGCCGAACAACAGGCGGTACTCGAATTGATCGCCGGCCTGGAAGTCGAGATCGTCATTCCCGGTCACGGCGCCCCCTTTACCGAGATCGACAGCGCTTTGACGCGCGCCTTTTCGCGCCTGGCCTATTTGCGCGCCGACCCGCGCCGCAATGCGAGCAATGCGCTCAAGGTGCTGATCGCCTTTAAATTACTGGAGGCGCGCAGCATGACCCACGCCCAGTTCGAGGTTTTTTTGGATCGATCCAGCGTGGTGCAAGCATGCCTGCGCATATTGGGCGGCGAACGCGTCCCGCTACTGCGGGAGACGCTGGCCGCACTTGAACGCAGCGGCGTGTTGCGCATGACTGACGAGCGCATCGAAGTCCGCCAGGCCGGCGCTTGACCCAAGCGCCGCACACCACGCGTACTGCAAGGTGTTGCATGGCGCTTGCAGATCCGATCCAGCTCAAGCCGGCGTCGAATCAACTTGATTCGCCTTAATTCGCCTGGGCTTCAAAAAAGGACAGGATCTCGTCGTATAACTCGTCGGGCGCTTCTTCCGGAATGTAATGCCCGCAAGCCAGGGCCCGGCCGCTGACGTCGCGCGCCACTCTGCGCCAAGCCTCGAGCGGCGCGAAACATTGCTCGATCACGCCAAACTCGCCCCATAGGACACGCAAGGGGCACGCTACTTTGTGGCCGCGCTCCATATCATCGCGATCGCGCTCCAGATCTATCGTCGCCGACGCGCGGTAATCCTCGCACACAGCGTGAATCGTGGCCGGATCGGCAAACGCCTGTTTATAGGCCGCCATGGCCTCGGGCGCAAAAACGTCCAGGCCGGCATGACGGCTGCCCATCACACGCTCGACGTAAACCTCGGGGGCGGCGGCAAGCAGCGTTTCCGGCAGGGGTTCGGGCTGGATCAGGAAAAACCAATGAAAATACGCGGTAGCAAAAGCACGATCGGTGTTTTCGTACATCTCCAAGGTCGGCGCGATATCAAGCAACATCAGGCGCTCGACCTGGTCCGGGTAATCGAGCGCCATGCGATGCGCCACCCGCGCCCCTCGATCATGTGCACAGACCAGAAATTTGTCGAAACCGAGTTGCTGCATCACCGCGACCTGATCGGCCGCCATCGCCCGCTTGCTATACAAATCATGCGGGATGGGCGCCGGCGTTGCTTGCTTGGCTGGCGCGGCGGGTTCGGCGCGCGCCGGCGCGACCCGTGGTTTCGACGACGCGCCGTAACCGCGCAGGTCGGTCAGAATCACGGTGAAATGCCGCGCCAGCCGCTGAGCCAGCCGGTGCCAGATCATATGTGTTTGCGGATGACCATGCAGCAACAGCAGAGCCGGTCCGGAACCGCCTTGCAAGCCGGCAATACGGGCCTCACCGGTGTCGATTTCAAAGCGGGTAAAGTTCGCGAACGGCATAGAGGAAGAGCGATGGTTTCAGATTGATCATTGTAGGCTGGGGGAGATGCGACGCGCATCAGGCGCAACACACGAAACGCGCATATTTGCCTAAATCCGAAGGTTTCCTCAAATCCTGGGCACCCAGTAGAGCGCCCAAGCGCCCTATAATCGAACGGTCGTTCTTATTTTGTGGGACGATATCGCCGGAAGTACCGCCGTCGCCTGCCGCTTCGCGACGCGCGGAGTCAGTCACCTATTTGTGCGCGCCCGCCCTTTATCCGCTGGATGGCCGGGTCCGCCGCCGTTGAAGGATAACCGCCATGGCCTTGCCCAAGGTTCTGCAGCACCTCGCGCTGCCTGTGATTTCGTCGCCGATGTTTATCGTCAGCTACCCCGAACTGGTTATTGCCCAATGCAAAGCCGGTATCGTCGGCTCCTTTCCCGCGCTCAACGCCCGTCCGGCCGAAATGCTCGGCGACTGGCTCACGCAAATCGAGGAGTCGCTGGCCCAGCATCGCGCGCTGCATCCCGATGCAATTATCGGGCCGGTGGCGGTAAATCAGATCGTGCATAGCTCCAACACCCGGCTCGAACACGACATTCGCGTGTGTGTCGAACATCAGGTGCCGATTTTTATTACCAGCTTGCGCGCGCCACCCAAGGAAATGATAGACGCGGTACATAGCTACGGCGGCATTGTGTTGCATGACGTGATCAACCTGCGCCATGCGCAAAAAGCCATTGACGCCGGGGTCGACGGACTGATTCTGGTGGCGGCGGGCGCGGGCGGCCACGCCGGCACCTTGTCGCCGTTTGCGCTGGTCGGCGAAGTGCGGCGCATTTTCGACGGACCCCTCATCTTGTCCGGCTCGATTGCCAGCGGCGGCGCCATCCTGGCCGCGCAAGCAATGGGCGCGGACCTGGCTTATGTCGGCACCCGCTTTATCGCGACACAGGAAGCGCATGCCACCGAGGGTTATAAAAACGCCATCGTTTCGGCCAATGCCTCGGACATCATTTACACCAATCTGTTTACCGGCGTGCACGGCAACTACATCCGCGAAAGTATTGTGGCCGCCGGTCTCGATCCGGAGCAATTGCCCGAATCAGACAAAGCCGCGATGAATTTCGGCGAAGGTTCGGCGAAAGCCTGGAAAGATATCTGGGGCGCGGGTCAAGGCGTGGGCTTGATGAACGATGTGCCGACGGTCGCGGCTTTGGTGCAGCGCCTGAAACAGGAATACGACAGCAGCTTGCAGCGCTTGTCGGCTCAGTAAGCGGATCGATTCAGGCGCAATCCTGCAAGCGGGCCGCCGGCGCACCGGCGCCTGGGCCTGCGATGGTTTGGGGTCCAGCCGTTTGATGCCCAGGCGGGAGATGCCTGGGCAAAACGCATCAGCGGCAAGCGACAGCCGGCCTAGCAAGCGACAACCGGCCTAATTGGTATAGAGATTCGACGAGTACGAAGTCGGCGGATGGGGGACTTCCATCCGCCCTTGGGTCGACACGCCGTGCGTCGACCGTTCCGCGTTATATCGTGCAATATCGGCGCGCAACGAACCGGCGCGTACCGGTTCGGAATTCAAAGCGCTACCGCTCATTTGCGCGGCCGCGAGACTGCGCGCGCCGTCACGCATGGGCGGCGTCAACGCGAGCGGACCGCTTGCATGCAAACCATAACTTGAAACCGCGTCGCGCTGCGTCGCCACCGGCGCACGCAAGCCGCGCGGTGCTTGCATCATTGCTTGCGGCCTGCCGCCGCGCAGACGCGCCACATTGTGCGGCTCGCCGCCTTCATGGCCGCGATGCATATTTTGTGCCGCCGCGGGAGTCGCCAGCACAAGCAGGCACAGCGTCAGCGACGCGGTGACAGCTAGCAGTGGACGAAGGCGCGTAGACATGAGCGGTAGGTGCGGTTAAATTAAGTGATGGTTAAGGGAGCCAAAGGGGAGCCAAAGCAAGGGCTCCAAGGCGGGACGCCGGGGTGCGCACGCTGAGCATCGACACTTTAGTCTGGAGCTCAAATTCGGCCGGCGCGAACGTGGCGAACCACGCATTTGCCCATAGCGTTAATTTAGTGGTTGCAGGCCCGTGCTGTCGAGTCACAAAGTGTTAGGCCGACAGGGGGGATGTAACACCGTGTAACGCCCCTTCGGCCATCGCGGCGGCACCGCCAAGCGGCACACCGGATTGCCCGCGTTTGGCGGAAAAATCATTAATCGATCAGTTAAATGAATTTGTCTTTTTAATCCTAATAGGTTGAAATACTTGGGAAATCTCAAATTTATCCGCGCGGCCCCATGCCGGATGCCGGGCTTGCCTCGTCCAAATCGCCGGCGGCACGAGGCAAACCTGGCGCGACATTGCCGCCACCCATGATGTGCAACACACGCTCCACCACCCTATATGGCACGCCCTAAATTTTTACCCGACAACTTCACGCTGTGTCTGATCGCCACGGTACTCACCGCCAGCTTTTTACCCTGCCGGGGTCCGGCTGCGACCGGCTTTAACTGGCTCACCAATGGCGCCATCGGCCTGCTGTTTTTTCTGCACGGCGCCAAGCTGTCGCGAGAAGCGGTGGTTGCCGGAGCGACTCACTGGCGCTTGCACCTGCTGGTCATGCTCAGTACTTTTGCCATGTTTCCCCTGCTCGGACTGGCATTGCAACCGATACTTTCGCCGCTGGTGACGCCGGCCTTATATGCCGGCGTGTTATTTCTCTGCACCCTGCCGTCGACGGTGCAATCTTCGATCGCCTTCACCTCGATGGCCAAAGGCAATGTGCCGGCCGCCGTCTGCAGCGCCTCGGCATCCAGCCTGATCGGCATTTTCCTGACCCCGCTGCTGGCCAGCGTGGTGATCTCTTCTCATACGGCAGGCGGCTTCTCGCTGCACACGCTGTGGAGCATCGTGCTGCAATTGCTGGTGCCCTTCGTCGCGGGGCAGTTGTTGCGTCCCATGATCGGGGCCTGGGTCGACCGCAATCAGGGCGTCCTCAAATATGTCGATCAAGGCTCTATTTTGCTGGTGGTTTATACCGCTTTCAGCGAGGCGGTCAATGAAGGACTGTGGCGTCATATTCCCCTGCTCGCGCTGGGCGGACTGGTGGTCGTCTGTGTGGTGCTGCTGGCTATCGCGCTGATGCTCACCGCGCTGGCGGCCAAACGCTGCGGTTTTGACCAGGCGGACCAAATTACGATTATTTTCTGCGGTTCGAAGAAAAGCCTGGCGTCGGGTATTCCAATGGCAAAAGTGATGTTTGCCGGTCACGCGGTGGGTGCGGTGGTATTGCCGTTGATGCTGTTTCATCAAATTCAGTTGATGACCTGCGCCATCCTGGCCCAGCGCTGGGGTGCGAGGGATCTGGGGGCCGCGGCGCAAACCAGCGTCGCGGCGAGCAAAAGCTGATTATCCAGCGGCAGATGGCCTCAGCGGCCCCTCGATGAGGCGGTCATATCGCACTTGAAAGCGCGTCCAGGACGCGCTCTTTGCGATTTCTCCTCTGCCTGCATGGACTGGTAACGCTTCCACACCCGCCCCGGCGAATTATATTCAGGATTAAAAAAGTCAGCTATTACATTGATTCCATTTTTATTTTAGATATAAAAAAATCCCGCTTGCCTGAGTAAATCAAACTTTTGTTCCGATAGAAAAATATCGTAATAAATTTGATATTTTCCATTCGCTAAACATTCCATTCGCAGCGATAATTCAACGCTTGGGGTAGTGCCGGAATCAAATCCAAAAAGCAGAAATCGCGGCATGCGGTTTTGCCGGTATGCGAACGCCAGCCGGACGCGGCGTCAGGCTACGACCCTGATATGACGGGAACACCATGATATCTGTCGGGGAGTCCAACGCTGAACCGGTCGCAAACTCGCATTCCAAGCGAGAGGCGCAGTCGCGCGCCTATGAAGTGCCGGATGCGGCCAACTCCTACCCCGAGTATGCAACCCGGCGGCTCGGCGCCTTTGTGCGGGCGCAACTGGTCGCCGGTATCGCCATCTACCTGATTGCCTGGATCGGTCATCTGGCGATCGAGCAACCGCTGATTGCCTCCCAACTGCTGGTGTTGCCGGTACTCGGCATGATCTTCACCACGGTCGCGACCTGGCGCACCCGCTCAAGCTGGATGCTGGGCGGCGCCTGCCTGCTCTACATCGCGTGTGCCGAAGCCGGTGTCATCGTGAATGCCCTGAGCTGGACCGACGGCATCAGGACCGCCTTGCCGTTTTTTGTGCTGATTCCCGTGGTGGCAGGCACCACCCTGGCATTGGGTTGGGATTTTATGCTGGCGTCGGGCATGATGCTGCTGGCCCCGGCGTTACTGATACTCGGACACGGCGCCCCGGTTTCGCTGCGCATCTATTACGCGATGTATATGCTGATCGCGTTTCTGATGAGCCTGGTCAGCAATATATTCGCGGTCCGCTTTTATAAAATGAATTACCGCCTCGAGCGGCAACTGCGGGCTTTCGCCGATATCGACGAATTGACGCAACTGCCGCGCCGGCGCCGCGTCATCGAACTGGCCAAACGCATCATTCATCGCTGCGAACGCGCCAATCTGCCGGTTTGTGTCCTATACCTGGATGCCGATCGCTTCAAGTCGATCAATGATATTTTTGGTCATGATGCGGGCGACCGGGCACTCACGCTGATTGCCACGCAAATCCAGGAAGCCATCCGTCCCGCCGATGTGGCGGGCCGTTTCGGCGGCGAGGAATTTATCGTATTCTTGCCGGGCGCCGACTTGCAGCTAGGGGCGCGCATTGCCGAGCGGCTGCGCAAACGGATTGAAAGCATCAAAAATTTCGAGGCCGTGATTTCGGTCAGTGTCGGCGTGGCCCAGCATATCAAGGGACACGATATCCATCATGTGATTCAGGCTGCCGACGGGGCCTTGCTGCATGCCAAACGCACCGGCCGCAATCGCGTCACGCTTGCCGACACCCCCATGCGGGTACAGGGCGTATCGCCTTCTTATGCCGACCATGCGGCGGAAAATTCGGCACAAGATGAAGATCAGGGCGCAACGGCGTCTTAAGCTTTAAGTGCCCCCGCAAATGCATGCGGGCACAACCCAGGTCGAGCAACATTCCGACCGCGATAAAAACATCGCATTCCCAATCAATACATCGAGCTTTGCCGCGGCGCTCTGCACCGTGCGCAGCCAAACAAGGGCGCGGCCGGGCAGTTAAGTCGGCGTAATTATATGCCGCTTCGTCGAGCATGAATGGCGCGCCTCGATTTAGCCACCGAAGTACCTTACCTTAAAAACCTCCCCACGCCCGCATAACACGCGCGCCATGAGGCTAATCGGGCGAGCGCTGCAGACTCGCGTAAAATTGAATATTACCCAGCGCGCGCCGACCATGGCATGCGCCGGCCGTACTCGCGGCCCGCAACCCCATTTATTAGGTATTTTGGAGCGAACACAATGACCGATACGAGCCGCACTTCCAGTGGCGTTCCGGCGGAACCCGGCCACGACGAAGCCAAACTCGAATTCACCGAGCTCGATTGGCGCAGGTTTATTGCCAGTCTGGGCGAAAACCCCGATCGTTCAGGCTTGCGCGAGACCCCCATGCGAGTCGCCAAGGCATGGAAGCATTGGGCTTCGGGTTATGGCCAGGACCCGGCGGAAATTCTGAAAGTGTTTGAAGACGGTGCCGAGCGTTATAACGAATTGATTGTGGTCCGCGGCATTCCGGTTTACAGCCATTGCGAGCATCACCTGGCGCCGTTCTTCGGCACCGCGACCATAGGCTACGTGCCTGAAGGGCGCATCGTCGGCCTCTCCAAACTGACGCGCCTGGTCGATTGTTTTGCACGCCGCCTTCAGGTTCAGGAACGGCTGACCAGTCAGGTCGCCGAAACCTTGATGCACGAACTTCAACCCAAAGCCGTCGGCGTGATCATTCGCTGCCGCCATCTGTGCATGGAAAGCCGCGGCATTCGCACGCCCGGCGAAGAAACCATCACCTCGGCAATGTTAGGTGAATTGCAGACCAACCTGGGTATGCGCGCCGAATTGCTGGCACTCGCTCGCGAAAAATGAGACCGCGGAAACAAGCGGCAGCGGAATCGGTGCCGCCGCTTACTGCCGCTTACTGCCACTTACTGCCCTTGCCGCCCGCGGCCGATGCAAAAGGTCTCATGCTTTATGACGCGATGACACCCAAGGTATCGCCGCGACTGGCGCGCATCCGGCCGGCAAACTGCAATGCGGCCGCCGCGGCCGTCAGAATCACCAGAACCCCGACGCCCAACAAAGCCGGTTCGCCGAAGCCGACATAGACCCACTTCGAAACTTCGACTCCAATCGCCATCAAGCTCATAAACAAGGTGTTGATGGCAGCGGCTACCGTGCCTTTGGCACCGTCGGAAGCAAACAAGGCCTGGCGGTAAACCACCGTATAACAGGGTCCGATACCCAAGGCATATAAAGCAAATCCCGCCACCGCACCGGTAAAGGAATCGCTCAGCATTTGGCCCGCGCCTGCCAGCAGTACGCCCGCGACCATCATCACCAAACCGAGCCGCATCACCCGTTCCAACGGCCAACGCCCGGCCAGTCGGGCCACCAGCACATTGCCCAGGATCATCGCGCCAAATACCGGCAACTGCCACCAGCCGTATGCAATGAGGGGCATGCCGTATTTTTCGATCAGGATGACGGGCGCCAGCGCAATCCAGTTCATCAGCGGGATACAGGTCAGGCCCAGTGCAGCAGAACCCAGCAACACGCGGCTGTTACGCAGTACCGGCAGATAGTCGCGCAGCAGTTGGCGCAAGGTATACGCATGGGTGGTGTTACGCCGCGCGGTCTCGGGCATATTGCGCCACAGACCGGCCAAGCTGATACACGCCACACCCGCGATCAAGCCGAAGATCATCCGCCATGACCACAGTGTGACGACGACTGCGCCCAATACCGGACCGATCAACGGTGCCAGCAAGGCGACACTGGCCATCAAAGCCACCGTACGCACCGCTGTGGCTTCATCAAAAGCTTCCTGCACCGAAGGGTAGCCAACCGCCGCCACAAACGCCCCGCCGGCGCCTTGCAAGGCACGCAGCACGATGAACTGAGTCATGGTCCGGGCACAATACATGGCCAGGCAACTGAGGATAAAAAATATCACCCCGCCCAGCAATACCGGGCGACGTCCGTGACGGTCGGAGAGCGGACCCAGCAACCACTGCAGCAGGATATTGCCCAGCAAGGCAGCAGACAGCGCGAACGAAGCGGTGCCGATGCCGACATGGAAATCATGAACCACATGCGGCATGCCGGGCATGATCATATCGTTCGACACGTAGGTGGAAAACTCGAACAGCACAAGAAAAGCAGGGAACCAGAATTTCATGACAAGGTAAGTCCAAACAAAACAAACAGCGGGCGCCTGAAGGGTCCAAGAGCTCAAGAGCAGATCTAAGGGCTGAAGGATCGAAGAGCTCGGAGCGCACGATAAAAGAGAGGGCGCGGCGGCAACCCGGCACAGCAAGAGCCGCGCTTGCGCAAAGGTGAGCGTGCGGAAATGTCGCGTGAAGCCGGCTCAAACTTGAGCTGTGCCGGATAAGCGGAAACTCGGTCCGTTACGCGGGCGCTTCTTCCGGATATAGGTCGGTCAAAGCGGCACGGCAGGATGCGTCGCGACATAATGACGCAGAGATGCAGCGCGGATATGGATGATTTCGGGACGATTCAGCGAATATTTACGCCACAATGGGCAATTATCGGCAACTATCGGAAAGAATCGGACGCAGGTATCGATGCGCCTTGCCGCACACAAGGTGAAGCGCATTTTCTCAAGACTCATTTTACCCAACATTTCCCCCGCCACGCCCCGCGCAGAAAAAATCGGACTATGGGAAATACCAAGGAGAATAAAGCGATGCAAAGATTGCCCGCCATTGCGATGCTCATGCTTCTGGCCGCGTGCTTGCTGACTCGCGGCGCCTTGGCCCAGGACACCGTGGCTGCGCCGCCGCAACCTCAGCCTCGCCGCATCGTTTATCTCAACGATTTCGAACTGGACGCGGCCGATGTCACGCTCAACACCGGCCCACGGCAGCGAGTCGGCCACTTGCTCGGCAACATACTGCCGCGTGGGCCTTTGCTGGGGGAACCGGATCCTGCTGCGCGTTCGCGCCAAATCGTCAGCTTGATGTCCCAAAGTTTGCTGGCCGACCTGCAACATGCCGGTGCGGATGCGCGTTTGTTGCCGCCAGGCACCCCGGTGCCGACGGCGGGCACGCTGGTGCGCGGTATTTTTTTGAGTGCCGATGAAGGCAACCGCTTGCGCCGCGCGGTAATCGGGCTGCAGTCAGGGCAGGCCAAGCTGCAGGTCGCCGTTGCGGTCGATACTCTATCGCCGGACGCCCTCCCCGCGCCGCTGTATACCGTCACCGACAATGCCGCCGGCAAGCCGGTACCGGGCGCGATTGTGACGATGAACCCCTATGCGGCGGCGGCAAAATTTGTCCTGGACGGTCAAGATCTCGATGCGGCAATCAAAAGCACCGCGAAAAAGATTACACAACAGGTGATGACGCCCGCGCATTGAACCTCAACCCCGTGTAAAAAAACCGCCGGCGGACACACAGCGCCGACGCCGAACAAGCTGCGGCACAAAAACAACGTGCGCAAATCAAGCTGCTATTTTTACCCGCCGAGAGATAAAATTCGGCAACTGTTTATCCTTGACCAGAATGAAGCTTCGCAACCGCATCCACACTGTCGCATGGCTTGGCTTGATTGCCATGTGGCTGGTGGTATTCGCGCCGCTGGTCAGTCAATTGCTGGCTGCGGCCCATGCGGACACGCCAGTGGGGATAATCTGTTCGGCCGGCACCGGAGCGCAGACGAGCCCCAACCATCAGCTATCCTCCGACTCGCTGAGCGCCTGCGGCTACTGTAATCTGCTGGCGCACCATGCGCCCCTGCCCACCGTCCTGGCCTCACCGTTGCCGACGCAATTGGTAGTGGCGGTGACGACGGCGGTGCCCCATTCGACCTTTGTCCCCTACGCTGCATTTCCTTCCGGTCGGCCGCGCGACCCGCCTCTCGTTTCCTCAAGCAACAACGCCTGACCTGCCGCGACAAGCTTGCTCGCCGCGGCCCGGTCATTTTTCGTTTGAGCCAGAAAACGGATGCATGCGCCGCGCTAAAGCCAGCGCCCGCGTGGACGCGTATCCATCGGAGAGGAAACCATGTCGATTCAACCCTATACCCTATTGCGCCGCGCCCTGCCCTGGGCCTTGGGCATGCTGTTGCCGGCCGCGGCTCAAGCTTGCGCCACTTGCGGCTGCTCGCTCAGTACCGATGCCGCCGCAGGCTATTCAGCGATAGCGGGCTGGCGCGTCAGCCTGGACTACGACTTCATCCCGCAAGATCAATTACGCAGCGGCACCGGCGCCGCCGGCGCACCGCAGGCGGCGGCCATCAACGATGCCGGCGGCAGCCAGGAAGTCGAGCATCAGACGATCAACCACTATATCAACCTGGGTATCAACTACAGCCCCAACGTTAACTGGAACTTCACCGCACTGATTCCTTATATCGACCGGGGTCACTCGACTTACGGCAATGCGACTTCAGACCAGCTTACTCCGGACAATCTGAGTGGCGCGACCAGCAAAGGTCTGGGCGACGTCAAGCTGCTGGCGGCGTTCCAGGGGTTTTTGCCAACGCATAACCTGGGTGTGCAGTTGGGCGTGAAATTGCCCACCGGCAATTACGGCGGCCAAAATGTGAATACTGGCGCCACGGTCGGACGCAGCCCGACATTTTTCTCCAGCGGCCCCAATGCACAAAACAATCAGGCACTCGATACCAGCTTGAACCCCGGTACCGGCAGCACCGACCTGATCGTCGGCGCGTATTATTATCAACCGGTCAGCCAGAATTTCGATGCCTTCGTCAACGGTCAATTTCAGTCCGCCATGGTCGAAAACCTGAGGCAGGCCGGCGCCGATTTTCGCCCCGGCAATTCGGCCAACCTGAGCGTTGGTTTGCGCTACGAAGCCAATCCCAAATGGGTGCCTCAGGTGCAGATCAACGTAACCCGTAAAAGTGCGGACCAAGGCGCGCTGGCCGATACGACTGATACCGCGGGCACCGTGGTCTATCTAAGCCCGGGCATCACGGTTAATCTGGTGAAGAGTCTGAGTGTTTATGCCTTCGTGCAAAAATCGCTGTATAGCAGCCTTTCCGGCTACCAGCTATTTCCCCGTTGGAGCGGCAGCGTCGGTGCCAGTTATGCCTTCTGATAAACCCGCCGAGCCTTTAGGCTTGGACAAAAACGCCCATCCGGCGTCGGCCGGGCGTCGTGCCTGGCTGCGCGCCATGCTGGCAGCGTCTGCCGTGGCCGGCGGCGCATGGCCTGGGCCGGCGCGCGCCGCCGGCCTGGAGTTGGGCCAGGCTGCGCCGCCGCTGGTATTGCATACGCTGGATGGGCAGAACATCGAAACCCGGAGTTTGCTGGGCAAGGTGGTCATTCTCACTTTCTGGGCCACGTGGTGCGACCCCTGCCGGGAAGAACTGCCGCTGCTGTCGGCTTATGCCGCGCGTCATGCCGGCCAGGGTTTGCAGGTGCTGGGCTTTAGCCTCGACGGCCCGGAAAACCTGGCCGAGGTCAGGCAAGTTGCCGCCGGCTTGAGTTTCCCCGTCGGATTATTGGGTAGCGCCTGGGCCGGCGACTATGGGCGGATGTGGCGCATTCCGGTGAGCTTTACCATCGATCGCAGCGGCCGCCTGAGCGACAACGGCTGGGATGACAAACAACCGGTCTGGACCGCCGAACGTCTGGAACGGATTGTCACGCCGCTGTTGGGCTAGGGTTTTAGCGCAAGCTCGGACGCATCGCGCCGAATCGGCGTCGCACAGAACGGCGAACAGCAACGCAGTTTTAGAGCTTGCGCATCCCGCCCCGGGCGTCTGCGGCGCAGGGGCAAAAGCACGCGCGCCGGTTGCGCCCGGTTGCGCGTACCTAATGCGCCGCCGGCGCAAGCAAAGCCGCCGCCCATCGCTCTCTATTGGCCCAGTATGTCCGGGTACAGCGCTTCCCAGAAGGCGCAATGGTGCTGCTCACCGGCATCGAAATAAACCAGCTTGCCCTGGTCCAAACGCAGAATATGGCTGCTGCTGCGGTAGGGTGTCCAGGCCGGCCCGCCAGGTATGGAGGGCACACCCGTGGCGGCAAAACTGGTCCAGTAGCCGAGCATTTCATCTGACAGCGTTTGTGCCCCGGCGCTTAAATCCGGACCATCCAATTTTGCCGTATTGGAGAAATGCGGAAACTGATAGGGCAATTCCGACGAATGCACTGCGCCCATCTCAAAGCCGGGGTCCGGTGTCACCGGCGGAGGGTTCGCATCGGCAAACTCATATTCGTAGACATTCACGTACTGTGACGCCAGCTTGGCGGTGCGGAGATAAACGCAGTTGTTCAAGCCGTTGTCGGGCCTGAAATCCGACATCACGCTTCCCAGCGCGGCGGGCGCCGAAGAAAAATCACTGAGCGGATATTCCGCCAGCACTTGCGCGGCCTTATCGCCATAAACCGCCTTCAGGCTGGCCGCGTAATTCGCCGCGGTGACATGCTGGCCGGCTTGGGCGGCGTAAGCCACATACAGGCGAAGCTCTTCACGATTACCGCCGTTAATCATCGGTACTTGCACGAACCGCCCGCTGGCCATCGCCTCCGTCCCTTGTAGCGGCACCGCATCGGTGCCGACGCTGGGCGCGAAAGTCATCACATCGCTGCCGCCGACCTTCGCCGCGGCCTCCACCAGTTGTTTGACCGGCTTGCCGCGTAGACACGCGAGCGCGGTCGAACGGTCAGTGCAGCCCACTTCGGCCGCCACCTTCAGTCCCACCTGATCGCTCTGGTCCAGCGTCCGTAGACGTTGCACACAGCCCGCGCTCTGCACAATCGCCTTCTGAAACAAGCCCTTTGCCGCCATCGGCGCCAGCATTTGCATACAAACGGAAGCAGCTCCGGCGGATTCGCCGGCAATCGTTACGTTGCCGGGATCGCCGCCAAACGCCGCAATATTTCTCTGAACCCAGCGCAGTGCCTCACGTTGATCGTCCAGGCCATAACCGCCGTCCGAGCCTCGCGCAAAGGCCGGATGGGCCATAAAACCAAATACCCCCAGGCGATAGTTCATCGTCACCACAATCATCTGGCCCAGCTTCGCCAGATGATCCAGCGGGTACAGCGAACTCGCCCCGCCGACAAAAGCGCCGCCGTAAATCCACACCAACACCGGTAGTTTTTTGGCGGCCGTCGCAGCAACCGCAGTGGGAATGGTTACATTGAGAAACAGGCAGTCTTCGTCATAACCCGCCTCAGTGGTGTGATAACGAGCCACCTGCGGGCAACCGCTACCGAAGCGGGTCGCATCCCAGGTCTGGGTCCACGGTGCGCGCTCCTGCGGCGGCGCCCAGCGCCGGGCACCGACTGGCGGTGCGGCGTAGGGAATGCCTTTGAACTCAAGCACGCCATCGGCAATTAAGCCGCGCACCGGTCCTTTGTCAGTGTCGACGATAGTGGAGTCCGCAGTCGCGCCAGGCAAACTCAATGCTGCAGCCTGCGAGAGCGGGGCCGTGATGCATGCAAGCGTCAGGGCAGCGACAAGCCATAGGGATCGAAGATTAATCATCAAATGGTCTCGAAGATTGATTCGTAGGCTGAAGCACTGTCCGCTTCGCTTAAGAAGACATACAGCGAGCGAAGACGTACGGCGAGCCGGCTACACAGCACGCAAGCGCGGCCGACGCCAGACTATCGAACCACATGTGTTTCAACTAGGAGGGAATGCGTAGCTGACCGCACCGCTTGGACTTCATCGAGGGAGGGGAAATGAATCAGGTAGATAAGTCGACGTAAGTCTTTGACCCTTATACTGCCTTGTGCTGCCTTGCTGTGGCATACGCCTACCCAATATAGGGCACGGGCAAAAGATAGCAATAGGGCAAAACGTTGCTTGCGCATCGATATCCTGGACAGAGGTCTTGGCGGAGGTGATCGAAATATTATATTTTGATCTACTATAGTAGATCAAATAAAAGTTCGCTGATCGACCGCAGACTATCCAAACATATAAAAAATATCTGCTTCAGTAAATTATTTTATAAAATGTGAATGGTTTTAATTGATCAAATGGACTTCAAAAAATTACGCCTTGAGCAACTTGACGAGGCTTTAAAACCGGTGCGGGTTCCACCTCGTCCGCGCACGGGATGGATACACACAATCCGAACCAGCTTGGGTATGACAACACGCCAATTGGCGGAGCGCTTGGGTGTCGCTCAAAGCACTGTTGTTGCACTCGAAAAATCGGAGGCAGACGAGCGGATTACCTTACATAGTCTGCGTCGAGCAGCGGAAGCCTTGGATTGCGAGTTGCACTATGTCTTGGTACCTCGCCAGTCCTTGAAAAATCGTGTCGAGCAGCGTGCGGAGCATGTCGCGGACCAAGCCATCAAAAATGTGGCGCACATGATGCGCCTGGAAGATCAGACACCTTCTTCGGCCCGCACCGCCAAAATGATAAAAGAGGAAAAAGAAAAGATCCTGGTGGGGCGCTGGGGCAAGTTATGGGAGCAATAGCAAGCGTCCATGCCCCGGGAGCGCCCCCTACCGACCCGGACGAAGTTGCCGGGCTCACTCCGACTCATATTACGCTGCAAAGCCAGCTTAACGATTGAAGCCGGAAACATTTAGCGAGGCCAGCGATGGGCCTTCAATCGCCGGTATGCCGGGGAAATTTTATCGGAAGCCTATGCGCGCAAGCTGCACCGGCAGATGTTTAACCAGACTTGGAAATGAGCCGGCACTTTTCGCACCAGCGAAAAAACCATCCGGATCGAGCCGTCCTTTATCGCGGCGGGACTACGCTCAATTCCCCATGAGCGGTGGCTGACATGGACTTTTCGCAAAAGGTGCGTCGTACCGCGATGAGCAGCAATGGCACAAAAACAAAGGGGCCAAATTCGATATGCAGCAGGCCACCCGAGATGTCGCCCAGAGCTGGATATAACCAACACGCGAACAATATTTCCCGCTCCCCGCGCATCCAACCATCCCGCATCCCTTTGGCAGCCAGTAACGCAATCGGAATGCCCAGCCATACCGCGTCATAGTTATAGATGTAGGGGCTGACCAAGAACGTGCCGGCGACCAAAGCGCAAGCACGGGTTTCCAGCGCTTGCGTATTCCGCCATACCCACGCAACTGCTGCGGCACTCGCCAGCGCGAAGCAAGCTTGTGCCGCGTAAGCCGCCGCAATGCCGAGGTGTGCTTGACGCAGCGTGGCAAACGGGCTGGCCATCTGGGTCCAGGAAATAAAGCCTTGCGCAACGCACGTATTGGCTATCTGGAGGCTCAATAGAAATAACGTGACGGTGTGCGCCCCGTAGACCGCGATCGACACACAGGTGAAAATCACTGCCGTTATTGCCGCGGCGATAAAGGTTACCCACATACCGGCGCATGCGAGGACCAGCGGGAACAAAATACCCAGATGAGGTTTTATCGTTAACAGGCCGATGCATATGCCCGCAAGCGCGGGTTTGCGTTTCAAGAGTAGTAGGGCGCCCAGTCCCAGACTTGCGGTAACGCAGCCATTTTGCCCCTGCGCGAAATTGACCCAAAGTCCCGAAAATCCGAGGATCGGCAACCAGGCAGCGCGCATGGGTAAAATCCTGCGCAGCAAGAACACGAACACAGCGGTGGTCGTGACAGCGAACACCGCGTAGGAAGCGACTGCGGGCAGAAGAGCCAGCGGCCGTATCGCCAACAGAAACGTCGGCGGGTAAAACCAGGGACCTGGAGTCGGAATGTTCGAGGAAATCAGTTTCGCGGTGCTCTGCATCGCATCGAAAGAATAGACAAACAGCGACTTGCCTTCGAGACTCAAGTGCGACGCGGCCCACAACGTCACAAAGTCGAAACCGTTCGGCATGCGGTAGAGTTTCCAGTTGATACAGGCGCAGCGAATCTCATAAATGAACAATGCGATAAAAATCGTCGCACTATAAATTCGGACGCGTTCCGAATTAAGCCAATGTGCTTTGAACTCGGGCATAAGCGACCTATTTTAATTTGACTGCGTAGTATAAATCGTGGGCACTGAAAGATTCATGCCGTTTCCATGGATGCGTCCACGCAAACAATATTTGCCACGCGGCAGATTGCCGCGGGTTGGCCGCTTTTTTGTTGGCGCTGCGAGAGTCGGTGCCGGGATCGGCGACGTATCGATCGATTGGATCAATCCCGAACGCTCGATGCCGTTCGCGACTGGTTTGTCAGCAGCAAGCAGCACGACGCGTTCGAGCTTGCGCTAAAACCCTAGCCCAACAGCGGCGTGACAATTCGCTCCAGACGTTCGGCGGTCCAGACCGGTTGTTTGTCATCCCAGCCGTTGTCGCTCAGGCGGCCGCTGCGATCGATGGTAAAGCTCACCGGAATGCGCCACATCCGCCCATAGTCGCCGGCCAGGCACTGCCCAATAGTGCAACCGGAAAACTCAAGCCGGCGGCAACTTGCCTGACCTCGGCCAGGTTTTCCGGGCCGGACAGATCGAAAATCGGAGGCGTATCAAAACCCGGGCGTGATCGCCAACCTCGGTGAAGCACAGCCACAGCACCTATTCTGGTCTTGGTGGAGGTGATCGGGATCGAACCGACGACCTCAACGTTGCGAACGTTGCGCTCTCCCAACTGAGCTACACCCCCCAAGGCATTGCATGGTTCGGCGCAAACGCGGCTACAGGGCCGCCGACCGAAGCAATATCTGCGCTAAATATTAGCATAAAGCCTCGGTCCCCCAACCGCATTGGAGCGGCATTAAAACTGGCGCGCCGGTGCGCGTAACAATCGCATGCAGTTCCTGGCCGAGCGCAATCAGCGCAACGACAGGCCGACATGCAAAGCGATTCGCGTCGTCCCGGCCTCAGCGTGGCACAATACGCACCAGTTCCTCGTTATCACCCGTGTCCACAAAGGTTCTCCGTTGGCCGACCTCTCCTCGCTCGCACAAACCCAGCATTATCCGACCGGCACACTGTATGTGGTGGCAACGCCGATCGGCAATCTGGCCGATATCACGGTGCGCGCGCTGCACGTGTTGAATCTGGTCGACCGGATTGCGGCCGAAGATACACGTACCAGTTCGCAATTGCTGTCGCGTTATGGCATCGGCAAACCGCTGATTGCCGCACATCAGCATAACGAGCATGAGGCCGCGGCGCGGATTGTCGAGTACTTGCGTGCCGGTGAGCGCATTGCGTATATCTCGGATGCGGGAACTCCCGGCATTTCAGACCCGGGGGCCAAGATCGTCGATGCGGTGCGCGCCGCCGGTTTGACGGTGGTGCCGCTACCCGGTTGCAGCGCGCTCGCAACCGCCTTGAGTGCCGCGGGCGATTGGGTTCACACATTTACCTTTGCGGGCTTTTTGCCGACCAAGGGGCGGCAGCGCGCGGAGCATTTAAAAACTTTGGCGACGCTCCCCCCCGCCTTGATTTTTTACGAAGCGCCGCATCGCATTGTGGAAACCGTGGATGCGTTGGCGGAAGCGTTTGGCGGAGCGCGCCGAGTCTTGATTGCGCGCGAACTCACCAAGCTGCATGAGTCGCTGCATTGCTGCTTATTGTCCGAGGCCGCAACTTGGCTGGCGGCGGATGCCAATCGGCAGCGCGGTGAGTTTGTGCTGGTGGTCGAAGGCGCCCCCCCGGCGGAACAAGCCGGAGAACATGAGCACGACCGTCTGCTCTCGATCTTGCTGGAGGAAGTCCCGGCCAGTACGGCGGTCAAACTGGCGGTGGCGCTCACCGGCGCATCGCGCAAAACCTTGTATGCGCGTGCGCTGGAGCTAAAGCAGGATTAACGCCATCCGTGGGTATAAGCGCCGCCTTATTTCGGTGCGCCGGCCAATACCCACGTGCTCAGCAACTTCAGTTCGGCATCGCTCAGCGTCGGATGTGCAGGCATGGGAATCACCCCCCACACGCCCGAACCGCCAAGCTTGATCTTCAGCGCCATCTTTGCCGGCGCGGCCGCATCGCCTTGGTACTTGGCCGCAATTTGCTGGAACGACGGCCCGACCACCTGACGTGCCACCTGATGGCAGCCAAAGCAGGCATTCTTATTGGCGATCTGATTCGCCGCGGCCGCATCGAAAGCCGGTGTGCCGGCGGCCATCGCCAGCGATACGTTCAAGCCCAGCGCCAGTACCGCCAGATTAAGCAAAATTTTCATTCGATATGTACTCAAGGTAAAACCGGTAAACCAACGGCCCCTGCCGTGTCAAACGTGTCAGGGGCCGCAGCCGAAACAGGAGTAAAGCAGACCTTACTTCAATACCGAGGAGTGGGTACCGCCCGAATCGGTAATCGGCGCACCGGTCTGGACATCCAGCGGCTGGGTGCTGCCTGGCGTCGCCGAAATCGGATTGACCACCGCACCGCCCGCAGGCGCCGCCAGGCCGGCCGGTGCATTGCCGCTGACATCCGTCACCGGCGCCGCGGCCGAGTTTGAGCCGGAACTGTAATCGCGCGTATCGAGCGAAAGCTGGCGGGCTTCGTCCGGCGTGATGTAGCGGAACACCTTGACCACTTGCATGACGCCCGGGACTTGGCTGGCGACCAGCGCCCCTTGCGCGCCTTCCTGTTCGGTCACCAAGCCCATCAGGTAAATCGTCGCACGTTCCGATACCACCTTGAAGTCATTGGCGGAAACGGCTTTTTCGCCGATCAGCGCGGTTTTCACCCGCCCTTCGAGATAGGTATCGTTCGAACGCGAACCAAACGAACTGGGCGGCAATACCGCCGTTTCATTGATCACGTTTTTGACGTTTTCGATGCCGCGCACAATCTCGTCGGCATGCTTTCTCGCAATATCGTCCGGCACTTCACCGGTCAACAACACGTTGTTGTGCACCACCGCCACATTCAGGTGAGCGCTATCCGGCAGGCCGTTGCTCAGTTGCAGCTTGGCCTTGATCTGGATTTCACGGTCCTCGGTTTGGGTGCCGACCGAGCGCCGGTCCGTGGCCACCAATGCGCCCCCGCCGGCAGCGCCCACGATCAGCAAAGGACAGCCCTGCAGCATGGAAATCGTGCCGACCAGCAACATCAGTTTCGCCAGGGTGCCGAACTCGATCAGAGGGCCCTTCATACGTGTTGAATTCATTAAATGGGTCTCCTTGGACTACGTTTATTCGTCATCGCCCAGCAGCATCGAATCGATGCCGTCGCACAGGCAATGAATCGTCAGCAGATGGACTTCCTGAATGCGGGCGGTGCGGTCGCTGGGCACGCAGATATGCAAGTCGGTATCGAACAAGACCTCGTTCATCTTGCCGCCGCCCTTGCCGGTTAACGCAATTACCGTCATTTCACGCTCATGCGCTTCGTGCACCGCGGCCAACACGTTATTGGAACTGCCGGAGGTAGTGATCGCCAGCAGTACATCGCCAGGCTGGCCCAAGGCACGCACTTGCTTGGAGAAGATTTGATTAAAATCGTAGTCGTTGGCAATCGCGGTCAGAATCGATGAATCGGTGGTGAGTGCAATCGCGGGCAAGCCCGGGCGTTCGCGTTCGAAACGGCCGATCAGCTCGGCGGCAAAATGTTGGGCGTCGGCAGCCGAACCGCCGTTGCCGCAGACCAGCACCTTGCCGTTGTTGGCGAGTGCCCCGAATAGCGTGTCGATGGCCGCGGCAATAGGCGCCGCGAGCCTTTCGCCGGCGTCGAGTTTGATCGCCGCGCTGTCGCGGAAATGTTGTTGGATACGCTCGATAGACATAAAATTTTCCATTAGCTCACGTAAAGCGGCTACGAGTGTACCGCACTCGTAGCCTTCCATTCGCGCGAACTACCGAGTAAGCCGGATTCCATGGCGTCGAAGTGGAACCCGGCGAGCTGCCGCGCACCGGCGGTTTGGCCCGCGGCGGGGCGCGCAGGCGGCCAACGCGGGCAGCCACTTTAATCGTCGGCGTCAAAGACATTACACAGCCACTCGCATGCGTCGCCGTCAAAGGCCACGACATCGAAGCGGCAGGCCGGGACCGGCTCGCTCGAACGTGCGCGCCAACGCGCCAGAACATGCCGGGCGGCGCAACGCAGGCGCGCGCGTTTAAGCGGACCAATGCTGGCTGCCGCGCCGCCAAAACGGCGATTCGCCCGGGCTCGCACTTCGACAAAAACCAGAACCCCGCCGGGATCGCGCATCAGCAAGTCGATTTCTCCGCAACGAAAGCGCACATTGCGCTCGATCAAGTTCAGTCCGTGCCGCTCCAGCAACCTCAAGGCACGCAATTCATAGGCATCACCCGATATCTTCGACATGTCCGGTGCAAAAAAGTTGTGGTGGCGATGCGGTGATCGCCGATGAGCCATAGTGCCCGACAAGAGCCGCCGCGGCAGGTCGGCCAAAAGACCTGGTGCCGCAATACGCGGCACATGATTAGGCCAACCAAACAGTCAAAACCGGGGACATTACGGCAAAAGAAGCGGTGAACCGGCTATCGAGCGAAGCCGGGGCAAAAACGCTTGGCGCGACAGTTGCGCGAGGTAACAGAATGACATCGCACAGCGCAGCGGCATGATCCAATGACACCACGCCATGGCAGGATAGGTGAGCCGCCGCAGGACGCGCCGGCCGCGCCGGTCAAGTTATCCGGCGCGAAGGGAGCAGGGTATCAAGTCAGCCCCGAGTCGCCCCCGGACCACCGCCGTCCAGCCGACGCTTACTTGCGTGAAGCGACGGTGTCGTCTTGCGCCACAGCGCGTGCCTGGCTCGACGACAAACCTTGAATTTCGACTCGCCCGGTACCGCTGTCTTGCAGGTCAAGCGCGGTTGCCGCGGCTAACGACAAGTCGATAATGCGGTGCCCGCGAAATGGGCCGCGGTCGTTGATGCGCACGACCACCGATTTGCCGTTGGCCGGGTTGGTGACTTTGACATAAGCCGACATCGGCAAGGAGCGATGAGCCGCGGTCATGGCAAACATATCGTAACGCTCGCCGCTTGCAGTGCGGTGTCCGGCAAATTTCTTGCCATACCAGGAAGCACTGCCGGTCTGGCGGAAATTCGACACATCGGGCGCCGGCGGGGTCCAGGGCAATTCTTGCGACAGCGACGGCCCGGCCAGTGCGCCACGGGTTTCGCCTTCACCGGAAAACAGGCCAAATTCTCCAGTGGTATCCGACGCCCCCGCAGCCGGGCCGGCATCCTGCAAAGACAGGGGGTAATTGCGCCCGCCGTCGCTTGCGTCGGCCGTGGTGCGGTCACCCGGCATCGAGGCGCAACCGGCCAGCATCAGGACCGCGGCCCACGCGCCGCAGCGTTTTATCCAACGAGTATTCATAAACTGTTTTGCATCCTTGTTTTCGCTCCGCTTTGTCCGGCGCCGGCGCTCAATTGCAACGCGGGATCAAGCAGGCCTATACCGGCTCGGACCGCATCCAAACCGGAGCGGGGCAAGCGCAAAATACATCGCCCGGCTCGGCATAGCTTGGACGGCGCGGCAGATTCGATGAAGATACACGTACAGGCAAATCAAGAGGCAGGCCGCGGTATCGCACGCCGGCCCGGCATTGCCGCGCTCTATTGCGGCGCCCCGTTAGAGCGCCCATTTGATTCTCGGGCGGCCGCCTCAAGCCATTTCGGCATGGAGCTCACGGCCCTGGAAAACACTAGAAAAAGATTGAAACAAGCCAGTGAAAAGTACCGGGCAACTTGCCTGGCACCCATCAAGCGCTACGTGTATCGGCAAAATCACCCGAAAAATAGGGTACGACTTAAGAGCAGATGGCGTATGTTCGAAGGTCGGATTATACACGATGCCGTTTTTTCCCATTTCCCGCGCCGGCTGGAGCGGCTCCGGCCCGTGCCGGCGGTGATCGAGGATGTCTCGGATGACAGGCGCCGCGCCCGGCGTTCAGGGTTAAAACCGCCTTGCATCCATAGCTGAGAAGGTCCCGCAGTGAGCCTACAATGTCGCTTGATGCGATCCGCCGGATTGCCTGCTTTGCCCGTACTCCACGCCATGAAAATTAAAGTGATCCCCGTCACGCAGTTTCAGCAAAACAGTTCGCTGCTGATCTGCGAAGCCACCCGCCGGGCGGCAGCGGTCGACCCGGGCGGCGACCTCGAACGCATCGTGGCGGCGCTGGAAGAACACCAGGTCACGCTGGAAAAGATTTTCCTGACCCACGGACATATCGACCATTGCGCCGGTGCCCGGGCGCTGGCAGACCGTTTTGGCGTACCGATCGAAGGCCCCCACCCCGATGAGCGTTTCTGGCTGGAGCAATTACCCGAGCAAAGCGTGCGCTTCGGCTTTCCGGCCGCCGAGGCGTTCGAACCGAGCCGCTGGCTGCAAAATGGCGATAGCGTACAGTTTGGCGATGAAACGCTTGAGGTCTATCATTGCCCCGGACACACCCCCGGTCATGTGGTGTTTTTCAGCCGCCGCCATCGCGTCGCCTGTGTCGGCGACGTCCTGTTCGCAGGGTCGATAGGCCGCACCGATTTTCCGCGCGGCAATCACGCCGACCTGATCCGCTCAATCCGCACCAGGCTTTGGCCCTTGGGCGACGACGTCACGTTTATTCCGGGTCATGGCCCGGTCTCCACGTTTGGCGAGGAACGCAGCAGCAATCCCTATGTGTCGGACCAATCATCAGACCAATCAGCAAATTAAGCGGCAGACCGATAATGGAAGAAATTTATGTGAGTACCGACGTCGAAGCGGACGGCCCAATCCCCGGGCCCCATTCGATGTTGAGTTTTGCGTCCGCGGCCTACACCGCGGATAAACGCTTGATTGCAACCTTTTCGGCCAATCTTGAAACCTTGGCCGGCGCCGGTGCGCACCCGATCCAGGAAGCCTGGTGGAAAACCCAACCCGAAGCGTGGGCCGCGTGCCGCAAGGATTTGCAGGCACCGGCCGAGGCCATGCAGGCTTATGTGAAATGGGTTGAGGCACTGCCCGGCAAGCCGGTGTTTGTAGCCTTTCCGGCAGGTTTCGATTTCACCTATATGTTCTGGTACATGATGCGTTTTGCCGAACGCTGCCCTTTCTCATGGTCGGCGCTCGATATCAAGACTTTGGCTTTTGCCATCACCGGCATGCCTTATCGCAAATGTATCAAACCGCGCTTCCCCAAACATTGGTTCGACGATCACCCCCACACCCATGTCGCGCTCGACGATGCGATCGAACAGGGTGCGCTGTTTTGCAATATGCTCGCCGAATTGCGCGAAACCCAGGCTTTGGCCGCAGTGGCCAAAGCAGATTCCGATCTCTCTAACGCACAGTGACCACCGGAATTCCTTTCAGGGAACGCCCCTGAGGAATCGCTTCGGCCAGTGCCGCAGCCACCGCGCCTGAGGTGGTGGCATCCAGGCCCAATTGTTTGGCCAGCACTTGTTCGCGGTGCTTGATGGCAACCAGATTCGCCAGTTTGACGTGCCCGTAGCCGCGGATACGGGCATGCAGCCCGGCAAGCTCGACGGCTGCCGTCAGGTTTTCCGCGTTCAAGCGAGTCAACACTTGATTCAGGGTGGCCGCGTAATCATCGGGCAAGGCGCGCTCCATCCGGCGCTCGGCGCTGCGGCCGAACGGATCGAACCAGGTACCGCGCAGCAAGCGGCCCCGTGCCAGCACACTCAGCGCCGGCCATAACCAGGGACCAAAAGTCATTTTGCGCGGTTGCTGCCCATTTTTGCCGCGCGCCAGCCCGGGGGGCGCCAGATGAAATTTGATGCGGAAATCGCGCCCGGCTTCGCCTTCGAACTGCTTTTGCACCGACTCACGAAACGCGCCATCGGTATATAAGCGCGCCACTTCATATTCGTCTTTGATCGCCAGCAAGCGGTAGAAGGTGGTGGCCACAGCAGCACTCAGTGTGCCGTGCGTGCCGCTGACGCGGGTCTCGGCTTGTTGAACTGCTGCGACCAAGGTGCGGTAGCGTGCGACATACGCGGCACCCCGTGCGCCGCCATAAGCCAGCAAGCGCGTGCTACGGTCGGCCAGCAATGTAGCGAGATCCATCTCCTGCTGCGGCCCCGCGGTGGCCGGCACATGCAACAGCGCTTCAAGCGCCTCGGCATCGGCCGCGGCCAAGCGACCGATACTGAATGCGACACGATTCATCGGTACCGCCACATTGTTCAATTCGATCGCGCGCATCAGTGCCGCCAGCGACACGGGAATCAGACCCAGTTGCCATGCATAGCCCAGCATCAGGATATTGGCGCCCATGGTGTCGCCCAAAAAGCGCATCGCCAAGGCTTGCGCATCGCACGCCGCAAGATGTTCGGAACCGGACGCCGCGCGCATTTTTTCGAGCAAAGCATCGACATGCAAATCGGCATCGGGATTCTGCACAAACGATGCGTTGGGAATCGCGTGGGTGTTGACCACCACCCGCGTGCGCCCACGCCGCACGGTTTGCAATGCATCCGCACTGGCGCCGACCACCATATCGCAGGCCAGCAGGACGTCGGCTTGCTGGGTATCGATGCGCACCTGATTCAACAAATCCTGACTCAGGGCAAAACGCACAAAGGACAGCACCGCCCCGCCTTTCTGCGCGAAACCCATAAAGTCGAGCACCGAAGCGCTTTTGCCTTCCAGATGCGCGGCCATGCTGATCAAAGCGCCGACCGTCACCACGCCGGTGCCGCCGACGCCGGTGACGAGAATATCGTAGGGGGCCTGGCCAAGCCGGGTCGCCGGTTGAACCAGTGCCTCCACGCGCGCGGCAAGCGCCGCCGGATCGAAGATGGAGCCCGAGGGTTTTTTCAGTTTGGCGCCTTCCACCGTGACAAAGCTGGGGCAAAAACCGTTCACACACGAGAAATCTTTGTTACACGACGATTGGTCGATGCGGCGCTTGCGGCCCAGCGTGGTTTCGACCGGTTCGACCGCCAGGCAATTCGATTGCACGCCGCAATCGCCGCAACCTTCACAGACTTCGGTATTGATAAACAAGCGCCGATCCGGGTCGGGGAACTCGCCTTTTTTGCGACGGCGCCGTTTTTCGGCAGCGCAGGTCTGGTCATAGATCAGCGCGGTGACGCCGCTTATCTCGCGCAATTCGCGTTGAATTTGATCCAGGTCGTCGCGATGATGAAAGGTGGTCTGCACCGGGAATTGGCCGCGAAACCCATCAAATTTTTCAGGCTCGTCACTCACCACGGCTAAGCGGCTTACCCCTTCCGCTTCAACCTGGCGTGCAATCTGGGGCACCGAAATACTGCCGTCGACGGGCTGACCGCCCGTCATCGCCACGGCATCGTTATATAAAATCTTATAGGTGATATTGGCACGCGCGGCCACCGCTTGGCGGATGGCGAGAATTCCCGAGTGAAAATAGGTGCCGTCGCCCAGATTCTGAAATATGTGCGGGGTTTTGGTAAACATGCCATGCGCCGCCCAATCGACACCCTCGCCCCCCATCTGGATCAAACCCGTGGTCTCGGCACTGTTTTCGCGGGTCATCCATGACGCCATAAAATGGCAGCCGATCCCGGCATGCGCGACCGAACCTTCCGGCACGCGGGTCGAGGTATTGTGCGGGCATCCCGGGCAAAAATAAGGCAGGCGCTTGACCCCGTCGGCGGCATTCGACAAGATCGAAGGCGCTACCAGGTCCACCACGCGCTCACGCCGATCCAGTGCGGGCTTATGCTGCGCCAGCCAACTGGCAAATACCGGCAGAATCCGCGCCGGTCGCAATTCGCCCAGCGCGGACAGCAAGGGCACGCCTTGCGCGTCGCTCTTGCCGATCACCACCGGGCGCGTACCGCTGCTGCGGTTATATAAGTGTTCCTTGATTTGATGCTCGACGATCGGACCTTTTTCCTCGACCACCAGCACCTCGGACAAGCCGGCCACAAACGCGTCGATGCGCGACATTTCCAGCGGGAACGACAAACCGACTTTATAGATACGTACCCCGGCCTGCTCCAGGTCGGCGACGCTCAGATCAAGCCGCCGCAACGCTTCCATCAAATCGAGATGGGCTTTGCCGCAGGTGACGATGCCGACATTGGCCTGCGGGCTCGGGGCAATCCAGCGGTCGATGCTCAGTCGGCGGGCAAAATGGCGCACCGCATCGAGTTTGGCCGCCATGCGTGCCTCGATTTCCAGACTGGGCAGGTCGGGCCAGCGGTTATGCAAGCCGCCGGCGCGGCCGACATAACCTTCCATCGCCTGCGCCACATCCCAATCCAGCTTGAGCGTATCGAGATTCACCGTAGCACCCGACTCGACCGTTTCGGAGATCGCCTTGAAACCGACCCAGGCGCCGGAAAAGCGCGACAAAGCCCAGCCGTACAAGCCAAACTCCAGCATATCGGCGAGGTTGGCCGGATTGACGATGGGCATTTGCCACGCCATAAAAGCGTGATCGCTCTGATGCGGCATCGATGACGAGACGCAGCCATGGTCGTCGCCGGCTACGGCCAGCACCCCGCCATGCGGCGACGAACCGAAAGCGTTGCCATGTTTCAGGGCGTCGCCGGCGCGATCGACCCCCGGTCCTTTGCCATACCACATCGCAAATACGCCATCGACGGTGCGTTCCGGATCGGCTTCCACCCGCTGTGAACCGAGTACCGCGGTACCGCCCAGTTCTTCGTTGATCGCCGGCAAGAAACGGATCTGATTGGCTTCCAGCAGTTTTTTGGCTTTCCACAACTGCTGATCGACCATGCCCAGCGGCGAGCCGCGATAACCGCTGATAAAACCGGCGGTATTCAGCCCGCGCTGCGCGTCCAGGGCGCGCTGCATCAACGGCAAACGGACCAGCGCCTGGGTCCCGGTGAGGAAAATCTGACCGCGCGTGGCAACCAGATTGTCGGTCAACTGATAGGGGGCCAGCGCCGCAGCGACGGGGGCAATCTGAGTCGCGGTTTCTTGATCCTGCATGCCTGATCTCCTGGGGGCTGAACGCATAAAGGTTTTATCGCGCTATTTTCAACCTCGACAGGAGAAATATTTCTCCGGATTCTATTTCTGGCACTGTTTATAAAGTATTTATCTCTCAAAAATGTTATTTTTTGAGTAGAACATGCCGATTCACTGATTTACCGGATGATCATGACGGTTGCCGGGCGAATAGGCTTTGCCGCCAAAATTCCAGATTTGGGCAACAAGCCTGAAGCGATACCGGAGAAAAAGGCTGCATTGTTACGCGAAATCGAGAATTGGCATTGATTTCATCTCCTGACGCATCTAACATAAATCAAGCTCATCAAACTGTGGAGGTAACGCTTGAGTCTCGACGCGTTTTCCCAAAAGATCCTGCGACTTTTGCAGCTTGATGCCCGTCGCTCGGTGCAAGAAATATCCGATCAGGTCGGGCTTTCGAGCACGCCGTGCTGGCGCCGGATCAAAGACATGGAACAGTCAGGCATCATCCAGCGCTACACGGCATTACTGGATCGAGAGAAACTGGGCCTGCATGTGTGCGCGCTGGCGCACATTCATCTGGCACGTCACACCGAAGGCGGGGTTGAGCAGTTCGAGCGGGAAATCGCCCTGTGTCCGGAAGTGACCGAGTGCTATAGCACCACCGGCGAGGCCGATTACATCCTGAAGATCGTCGCCCCCGATATCAAGGCATACGATGCCTTCTTGCACGAGCGTATCTTCAAAATTCCGGCGGTCGCGCAAGTGCGTACCAGCGTGGTGTTGCGCGAAATCAAATTTGATACCCAATTGCCGCTTTGAAGCGACGCACCACATTGCGCGGCGCTTCAGGTATTGAGTTCGGATTGAGCGGCTGCTAGAGCTGCTGTTTGAGCCGTTGAGTGCGCGTTGTCCTGCACCGCGGCGCCGGGCGACTGCGCCACTTCGCGGGTCGCGTCCAGGGCGGCGAAGACCCGGATCTGACGCACCCCCAGGCTGCGCTGCAAAGCCTTCAGGTCAGGCAGACGACCAGAGGAATCGGACCTCTGCGACTGGGGCAAGGTGATCTCCAAATCGATGCCACGCCGCAGATAGTGAATATTGACCGATTGCAGAGGAACGCCCTGGGCGTCGAACGCGAGCTTGATCCCGTGCGTCAGCATTTCTCTGCTGGGCAAGCCGGGGACCGGCCGGCCCAGCAAGTCGTTTTCCGGGTCGACGTGAATCAAGGCATCGAGCACATTCTTGTTTTCCAGCACCTTGAGCCGCGCGGACTCCGCGATATAGTGGCCTTCCGAAACACTGATCAAGGGGTCGACCAGAATATGCGCATCGACCAAGGCGAGGTCGCCCATTTTTCGCGTGCGTAACTCGTGCACGTCGCGCACTCCGGCAGTCTCCATCAGCTTGGCGCGGATATCATCGCTATCGGCTTCATCGAGTGCCCGATCTGATAAATCTTGTAAAGCATCCCAGGCAAAGATCCAGCCCATGCGGCCCACCATAAATCCGACCAGGGCCGCGGCTATCGGGTCGAGCACCCGCACGCCGCACAGGCTACCCACGATACCGATCGCCACCACCAGCGACGACGCCGCGTCTGAGCGCGCATGCCAGGCATTGGCAATCAACATCGCCGAGCGCACCCGCTGCGCCTCGCGCAACATATAGCGAAATAACGATTCTTTCGAAATCAACACGATAACCGCGATCGCCAGGGCGCTGATGTGTACCGCAGGCACATTATGCAAATCGGTGAGCCGCATGCCTGCGCGCAGCAACATGCCGACGCCGACGGTCATTAACAGCGCGCCCAAAAATAATGATGCGACTGTTTCGTAGCGGCTGTGACCGTAATTGTGATCTTCATCCGGCTCGGGGTTCCCATGGCGGTTTGCCGCCAAGACGATAAAATCGGAAACCAAATCCGCCAGCGAATGCACACCGTCGGCTACCAGTGCCTGGGAATGGGCGAATAAGCCGATGACAATTTGCAATCCCATCAGCACGGCGTTCAGGCCAACACTGACCCACGTCGTTCTCTTGGCGACGGATTGCTTTTCACTTAGCGGTAAAGGGGGAAATCGAGACAGATCCGTCATAACAATTCCTCGGAGGGCATGGGGTGAGGCTTTACGGATGCCGGCGCCAAGATTGTAGACGTAATACGTCCGGTGGGAAGAGATCCCCTTACGGATAGCTTTTAAACGAAATGCTTGGAATAAGACGACGCATTCGCATTCAACATATCCAAAACGGAAGTGTTAGCGGCGGTAGGTCGGAAGAAGAGCAGTGTATGCGTGTTCGTCAATTCGGCCCGAGCGAGCCTTGAACGAGGTGAGGGGGCGGTAGCGAGACAACGGATGGATTTCCCCAGGGTTTGCGGGAAACCCATCCGCTTCATTACTTTTGAATCAGGAACTCGTCGCGATTTTTGCCGGCGATCCACTTCGGCGGCTTACCACGGCCCGACCAAGTGCTACCTGAAAGCGGGTCGCGGAATTTCGGGGCCACACCAACGCGCGGACGACCTTTACCGGCTTTAGGACCACGGGACAGGCCAAGATCGGAAGCGGTAATACCGTAGTCATGCATTTTTTGCTTGATCTCGGCAATGACAGCCGTGAACTCTTTTTCTTTGGCCTCTTCAATTTGCTTCTCGAGGCGTTCGCGTTGTTGCAGCAGGTCTTTATAAGTCGTCATGTTATTTCCTTATCTATTTCGTCACACAAAAATTTGATCTCTTTCACGCCGAGAATCGAGACGTAAAGCTATGCAAAGCGCGCCGCCCACTCTGTGCAAAGCGAAGCATAGCATTAATTTCAATATGCTGCGCAATCCATTCATCCCAATATATACCAAACTATATCAATTGGTAAATGAAAGGTTTCTGAACATACAGCATGATGGTAATAATTCGTAATTGTCAAAATTATAAAGGGACCGATTGCGCGACGCCTCTCGGCCACGCAACCCGCGTCCGGCCTGGGCTACGGAACGGAATGCGGTTATATGAGATCTTACCGGAGCAAGCTCAAGAAACATGAAACAGGCAAATCAATCTACCGTTCGATTGAATTAATTAACATTCAAATTGGCACCATTAACTAAACGAACACTTAACTGGCGATACAGATCGGTATCATTTCAATCGGCGAATGCCGATGACTATACCGACCTGTATCTTTTAATCTCTTGATAATATTGCCTCTCACCAATCATCAAACTTGTGATTGAGATTTAGCATTTATCAGACTCAATGACGATGTCAAGGCATGCAATTTTTCCAATAGCGATCCACGCAAGCGCCGCGAAGAACGTTGGGGGCTTCGATCCAAAGATTAAATCGCCGCTGATAGAGCACACTCCGCTTTCATCTACACAAATCAACCATTTCGGATGCTTAACCAAAAATAAGAAGGCTTTCTTCCGCGCTACTGCCCCAGACCGCAGAAGCACAGCGTACATGGGGATCTGTCGCTCAAACCTTGATCCCGCATCCCCGCATCGAACGATTAACGGATGGTATTACGTATACAACAAGTTTGTATACAAAGCACCATCTGCAATATTCATCACACCCGCTTAAAGTTCACTGCGCTCGATCACGACATGTTGGCCAGCCTCCGATTCGCGCCCGGACTATCTATCTACCCGGCTTGTCCGCCTCTTCGCAACCATTGGCAACCCTTGGCAGTGCTCGATTAATCCATGCAAAGTATCGATCACCGGCAGGGTCCAAGCCTGTGCGTATCGCTTCAGCCTTGTCTTGGAAGCAGCTTGGGTGGTTTTAGTTCCGCAGGCACAGCGTCCATCGCCGGCATGGATATTTAGATATGCAAATCACCCAGGCCGTCGCTGGTTCCACTGCACCGCGAATCCCCCCATCTCCGCTGCGGACTGTCTATTGCCCATTCACCATGCAGCATGAGGATGGCGAACGAAGCTTCAGGAATGAAAATTAAAATGGGAACGGGAATGGGAATGAGGGCAGGGATAAAAATAGGCGGGCGGGTAAAGAAAAACGGAAGAACGGAAAAACGGAAGAACGCCGACAGAAGAATGCCGACACCGACGCATTTTTGCCCGGCAAAGCCGGCCCAGGATTTTCAGAATGATGCTGGAAGCGACGCATGAAAACGCCACATGAAAACGCCGCGAATAACGACGCCACCGTCGCGGACCGCCTGTTGCCGGCGGATTCGCGCGAATGCTGCGGGTCGCACGTGGAGCCTGGCTGAGCATGCCGCCAATAGAACCGGCACACGTGGGAACCTATAGCGGCGCCGACGCCGCCTGATGCGCTTATAACGCCTCTATGCCGGCCGGCAAATCGGGCACAGACACGCAAGGTAATGCACCCACCGCCCGCCATGCTTAAAACAGCGGGCGATATCGACGGTCGACGAAACCCGCAAAAAAAACGGCATGCGACTTGATGTCGCATGCCGTCGATGACTCGACTACCGTAAAAACGGTATTACATCTTGACGACGTCGAGCAGTTTTTGCTTACCAGCAACATAGTTGTACAGCGAAATCACGCCATGTTTCAAGTCACCATGTGCGTCAAATTGCGTTTCACCGATCACGCCCTTGTAGTCGGTCGCCGGCATTGCTGCCAGAATCTTCGCCGGATCCACCGAGCCCGAACGCTTCATTGCGTCAACAATGATGTACACAGCGTCATAGGTGAACGGAGCGTAGATCTGGATCGGTTGATGGAAACGCGCTTCATAGCGTTTTTCGAATCCCGGACCGTCAGCCATTTTCTCGAGCGGCATACCAGCGATCGAGCAAACGATATTGTCGGTAGCATCACCAGCCAAATCAGCCAGCTTGTCGGTACAAACGCCGTCGCCAGCCAGGATCTTCGACTTGATGTCCAGTTGCTTAGCCTGTTTCGCGAACGGGCCACCGGTTGCATCCATCCCGCCGTACATGATGACGTCCGGCTGCTCACCCTTGATTTTGGTCAAGATAGCGCGGAAATCGACCGCTTTGTCATTGGTGGCATCGCGCGACACAATCGTCATCCCGCTGGCTTTGGCTTGCTTGGCAAATTCGTCAGCCAGACCTTGGCCGTAGGCCGTTGCGTCATCGACGATCGCCACTTTCTTGGCTTTCAGGTTGGTCGATGCGTAGTTGGCCAGTGCCGGGCCTTGCTGTGCATCGGTTGCGACGACACGATAGGTAGTCTTGAAACCTTGTTGCGTATAGACCGGGTTGGTTGCCGACGGCGAGATTTGCACGATGCCTGCATCGCTATAGATCTTCGATGCCGGAATCGAGGTACCCGAGTTCAAGTGACCGACCACTGCCACAACTTTGTCATCCACCAGTTTCTGTGCGACTTGAGTTGCTTGGCGCGGATCGGCTGCGTCATCCTGCGCGTCCAGTTCGAGCGTGACCTTCTGGCCGCCGATCGTCAGGCCTTTCGCGTTGATTTCTTCAACTGCCAGGCGAGCGCCGTTTTCGTTATCTTTACCGAGGTGAGCGATACCGCCAGTCAGCGGAGCAACGTGACCAATTTTGACCACTACGTCAGCAGAAGCTTGCGATGCGAAGCCGGCACACAGCATTGCGGCAGCCGCGATCGGCAGAAGTTTGTGAAGCTTGTTATTCATGTAACTCTCCAGTTCGGTTCCAAAGTTCGTGCGCGAAGTTTTTTTTTGGGTCACTCCCCGGCAAACCTAAATCTCGAAATGGATCTTGACCTGGCTTGCCGGTTATACCGTTTTCACCGTTAGATGTTTGCCTGCTGCCGTTTGAGCGATTAGCAGCCAACATCTGCGCGAAGTGTACGGCGTCAAATTAAGTTTCGGGGAGGAAAATTTAAATTTCTCTTCTGCCTAATTTGATAGCGTGAAGAATGGAGGTTGCGGGAGAATGACGTCAATCAGGGTTTGCGAGCGCTTTCCCTGCCCGCATTACCAGTCGTGTCAAGCAGAGACGCGGAATTGGTGGCACACTTAAAATCAGGACAACCACCAAGTAGGAGACTCGAGTGAGCGCAAATGCACGTTGGATTGAGATCGACACTGTCGACGGAAAACTACAGGGCTACCTTTCATTGCCGCCCACCGGCAAAGGCCCAGGCATCATCCTGTTCCAGGAAATTTTTGGCGTAAACGAACATATTCGCGGGGTTGCCGATCTGTATGCGAAGGCAGGCTATGTGGTGCTGGCACCCGACGTTTTCTGGCGCTCGCAACCGCGCGTCGAGCTGGGTTATGTCGAACCGGATATGAGCCAAGCGGTGGGCCTAATGCAACAGGTTGACATCTCAAAAACGCTGGCAGATGTTGCCGCCACGGCAAAAGTGCTGCGCAATTTACCCGAAGTGACCGGCAAAATTGCCGCCATCGGTTATTGCTTCGGCGGCCAATTGGCTTATCTATCAGCAGCGGAAGGCTTGGTAGACGCTGCGGTGGCGTATTACGGCGGCGGTATTCAAAACAAGCTGGACCAAGCCGCCAAGATCTCCGTGCCGATCGTGTTTCACTACGGCGAAAAAGACAGCCATATTCCGCTCGACGCCGTGGAACAGGTCAAGGCCAGTTTCGCCGGACGCAATAACGCCAAGTTTTATCTCTACCCGGACGCCGAGCATGGTTTCAACTGCTGGGCACGCGGCAGCTATCAGCAAAAAGCCTCGGCTGTGGCGCTAGGCCGGACTTTGCAATTCCTCGCCGAAACCTTGTAACACCGTCCAGGCCGATGATACGGCCTGGAGCAGGACTTGCCCGACGGACTTGCCCTACTAGGGGCAAGTCCATGCCGCGGCGTTGTCCGCCGGTTCAAGCCGGCGGCACGCGGCGGTAGTCATAGCTGGCGCAGCCCCTGACTCAAAGCCGGGTGACGGCGTACTCCGCCAGCGCCAGCGCGGCGGTCAGGCCGGGTGACTCGATCCCGAATAAATTCAGCAAGCCGGGCACGCCATGCTCGCGCTCACCCTGCACCATAAAATCCGCTGCCGCCTGCCCTGCTCCCGCGAGCTTCGGGCGAATGCCGCTATAGGCCGGCTGCAAAACACCGTCCGGCAACGCCGGCCAATAGGCGCGGATCGACGCATAAAAACTGTCGGCGCGGCGCGGGTCCACGTCATAGTCAAGCTTATCCACCCATTCAACGTCGGGTCCGAATTTGGCTTGGCCGCCGAGGTCGAGAGTCAGGTGCACCCCAAGACCGGCCTGGTCGGGCATCGGATATATGAGATGCCGGAAGGGCGAGCGCCCCGACAAACTAAAATAATTGCCGCGTGCCAGGTAAAGAGGCGGCACCCGGCGCGCCATGCCTTGAGCCGCCGCACCGCGCATCGCGCGCGCCAGCGCATTGGCTTGCAAGCCGGCGCAATTCACCAGGCAAGCCGCGCTTAACTGGTAGGTACTTCCAGCTCGCGGCGCGCCGGCCTGCGCCTCATGTACCCCAACGTCATCGCCTGCGTCACGCCCCTCGCCCACGGTCAAGCGGAAGCGGCCGTCGGCGCCGAGTTCGATATCCTCAAGCGGCGCGCGCAAGGCACACACGGCGCCCGCGGCTTGCGCATCGCCCTGCAAAGCCAACATCAACTGGTGACTATCGACAATGCCGGTGCTGGGTGAATGCAGCGCCGCGACGCATCTCAGCGCGGGTTCGAGTTGCCGCGCTTCGGCGGCGCTCAAGCGCCTCAGGTCGTGCACCCCATTGGCCTGTGCCCCGGCATACAGCGCCTCAAGCCGCGGCAATTGTTCCGCGGCGGTGGCGACCAGCAATTTGCCGCAGCGCCGATACGCAACGCCGTGCTGCTCGCAGTATGCATAGAGCAGCGCACGGCCGCGCACGCATAAAATGGCTTTCAGCGAACCGGTGGGGTAATAAAGCCCCGCATGGATTACTTCGCTATTGCGCGAACTGATGCCGCAGCCTACCGTTGGGCCGGCTTCGAGCAACACCACCTCGCGCCCCGCCAAAGCAAGCTCACGCGCGATTGCAAGCCCCACCACACCGCCGCCGATCACGACACATTCAATTTCGTCCATATCCAGGATTCCGTTGCACCTGCTTGAATAAGAGTTGAGAGGGCGGCTATCGCCAGCAACTGCGGGGGGTTGCCGGCGCTCCGCGCGGGGCCGCAGCCACCCAGGGGCAAAGCGACCAAAAAATCATTAAAAATCAGACAAATTTACTCAAACCTTGCCATAATCCATTAAACACACCTTGTTATTTTTTTGACGGGTCTGCTTTGCCGCCCAAGGTCTTTGCGAGAGCGGCAGTCAGGTAAAATGCGGCCTCCTGAGAATGCTAAAAAACGTGGTGTGTAAATTTGTGATGCTTAACAGACTAATATTAACCGCCGAACAAGCCGATACGTTGACCCACTTGTTCCGCCGCTTCGGCTACAACGGTGCGCCGCTCGATCAAATTGCGGCGGCCGCCGGACTCAGCCCGGAACAGGTTTCAGCTCAGCTTGGCGGGCGCAACGGGCTGTTTCTGGCCTTGTTGCACCATTACCGCTTGCGCCTGGCGGCAGGCACATTAAATTTTGCGCCCCAAGGATCAAGCCTGACCGGGTCTGGCCTGACCGGGTCCCACCTGCAAGCGCTGGAGCGTTTGTTTGTCGGCCTGATTGCAGCACAGGGCGACGCCGATCTGCCGCCCGGCTACCTGATTATCGCCACCGCCGGCGAGATCAATGGACAGGATTTAGTGTTAAATGCCGCGGTACAGTCGTATTTTGATGAAATCAGATTTTTGCTGACGGGCACCGTGCGCCGCGCCGCCGATGCAGGTGATTTGCTGCGCGGCGTCGATTGTGAAGCCGCGGGAGATTTTCTGTTTGGTGCGCTGCTTGCTCTGCGCATGATGCACAAGATAAAAACAGAGCCGTTGATTCAACGCAATTTTGTCAGCGGTGTCATGCATTACCTTCAACGCCTAAAACGCAGCTCGCCTCAAGCCGAATTGGAAGAAAATACCAGCCCGACTTGAAACTGGCCGCCCCCTGATCGTTTACGCCTTGGCTCAAGCGTTGGGGGACGGCATTTCGTCCTAACTCGCACCGGACCTAAGTAATGACGCCTTCAGGCACGCTCGATAACATGGCGCATTGGTCAGCCCGTGCACTCGACGAGATGAGCGATGCATTACTGTATGTCGACGGCAACGGCACGGTTCAATACCTCAACTCCGAAGCGGAACGAGCCCTGGGGCGCGGCCGCGCGGAGTTATATCGGCAGACCTTGTGGGAATCGCTGCCCGCGCCGTTCGGCGCTGTGCTACGCCAGGAATTTCAAGCGGCCGCCGGCTCCGGCAAACCGCATATTTTCAACGCCTTTTATGCGCCATCGAATACGCTGCTTGCATTCAGGGCGTATCCCGATGCCGCAGGCGGGCTGTCTTTATTATTTCGAGACATCACGCAACAAAAGATGGTGGAAACGCGCCTTGAGCGGCTCAATCATTTCGATGCGCTGACCTCGCTGGCCAACCGCACGGCCTTATTTTCGCGACTGGAATCGCTGAGCTATTTTTGCCAGCACCATCAACAACATTTCTCGCTGATCTTTATCGATCTTGATCGCTTTAACGATATCAATGACACGCTGGGACATGAGGTCGGCGATTTTGTCCTGATCCAGATTTCCACCCGCATCGCCCAACTCACCAACGACACGACATTTGCCGCACGCCTGGGCGGCGACGAATTTGTCATCGTGATTGAAAATGCCCATGAAACAGCGGCGCTGGCGGTCGCCCATCGGGCGCTGGCCGAGATCAGCCGCCCCATTGCAATTGCCCAGCGCGATATCGTATTGAGCGCCAGCATTGGCGTCGCGATTTCGGATGCGCATTGTCAGGACGGCATGGAACTGCTGAAGCGAGCAGGCCGGGCCAGCCGCCAAGCAAAAGAGAGCGGCCGCTTTTCGGTGACCACTTATCAAAGCGCGCCTCTGGCGACCCAGTTGGCCCCAAAATATGAACGGGAACGCGAAATCCGCCGGGCGCTCGAACTCAACGAATTTTTCCTGGTGTTCCAGCCCCAGTTCCAAATGAGCAGCGGCGCCCTGATCGGCGCCGAAGCCTTGATTCGCTGGAACCATCCCGAGCGCGGCCTCCTGGGCCCGGTTGAATTTCTGCCGCTGGCGGAGGAAACCCGGCTCATCGTGGATATCGGCAATTGGGTGATCCGTGCGGCGACCGGGCAAATTGCCGCTTGGCGCGCAGAAGGGCTCACCCCGCCGCCCATTTCCATCAATGTTTCCGCGCGCCAGATCTTCGATGGCTCAGTCTACGAGCAGACACTTGCCGCACTCGAGCGGCATGGCCTGAATGGCAGCGACATCGTCCTGGAAGTTACCGAATCTATCTTTCTCGGCAACGAAGAAAATTACCGTTCGGTGCTGGTCAAAATTGCCGCCTTGGGCGTGCCGATTGCGCTGGACGATTTTGGCACCGGTTATTCCAGCTTGGCTTATGTCGCCCGCTTCCCCTTCAGCACCTTGAAAATCGACCGCATTTTTGTGCGCGAACTCTTGGCGCGCGGCAGTTCGCGCAGCATCGTACAAGCCGTGATTGCACTGGCGGAGGGTCTGAACATGGCGGTCCTGGCGGAAGGCGTGGAAACGCAGGCACAGGTGGATGAACTGAGCGAACTCGGCTGCGATCTCGCGCAAGGGTTTCTCTACCGGGAAGGTCTGCCGGCGTGGGCATTTGCCGCGGAATATCTGTCTCGCGCCGCATAAGTTCCCGACCCGATCCGGCATGCTCCGCCCGGGCTCGACCGACGCCCTGAGACACGGGTGCCCCGGCCGGCAAAATTAAATAGGCTTAAATCGTTTTAAGCCGGCTTAAATCGGCTTAAGCCCGCTTAAGCACCGGCACTCGACCCGGCGAAACCTCTGCCCTGTTTGCGAGTCAAAACCCCATAGAGCCCGGCGCTTGGAAATATCGAGTGACATCTCCCGCTGCCCGGCTCGGCTGCGTTACCGGCACAAGTGCCCCGGCTCGCGTAAAATCGATTCTGACGCAAGTTTGTTCAGCGGCGCGGTATGCACCCTATCACGCGTCCTATAGACGCGGACAATACGGCGATTCGATAACAACCGGTAACCCCGGGCCTGTTCGCGGCCAATTGGCCGCAGGTCCGCCAGGTTTACATGTGGAGCACCTATGATTTATCGCATATTGGCAACGCTAGCCTGCGGACTAGCCCTTTGTACCACGCCCGCCTTCGCCCAATATCATCCGGGAACCCCTGACGGCGTGCTCAACCAAACGTGGCAGTTGCAAGAGCACCCGCAGTTGGAATTTGCCGCCTCCAGTACCGAAGCGGATAAGAAAAAAGCCATCGCGGATAAGCACCGCAAGGTCGGCGCCGATGCCGGCAAGGAAGATTGCAATTTGCAGTGCCCAACTGAATGAACGCGCGAATGAGCCCGGCGCGCGAACCGATCGCTGCAGCACGACGGCAATTCCGGCCAGGCTTGAGCTTGAGCTTGAGCCTGGGTTTGCTGCTGCTCGGCGCCACGTATGAGGCGCAGGCTCAACCGGCGCTGCGCTGGGAATTGCAGGTGATCGAACAAGGGGAGACGGTCGACGACTTCAGCGACACCACCACGCTGGGGCAGGCCCAGACCGAAAAAGCCTCGCATCCGAGCCGCCATGCCGTCGCTTGCCCACTACCGGGCGCGGCGTCCGCGACCGGCGCCGGGACGCCGCTGGACTTTAACCTGAGTCGCACCATTACCCTCTCGCCCGTGCATATCGCGGCCGATGAGGTAAGTTTTGCCATCGATACGCGTGAAACCCTCGAAGATCCGTCCACCTTGTCGCGGCAAATCGATTGCGCCGCATTGCCCGAACCGCGGGTGGTAACCGCCAGCCATCCCGGCTTGCAGGTCAAAACCGACGGTAGCTGGTCGACCTGGCAAATTATCGATCACGATCCGCAGCTCAGCTACCGCCTCAAGGCGGTCGTCGCCCACCCGTGACCGCCGGCGCGCCGCCGCTAATGCAGGAAAAAACGCCGGAGAAAGATCCGCGGGATTTCATCGCGGTCAGCTGGAATCTGCATAAAGGGCGCTCACCGCTCGGCTTCAAGGCATGGGGTGCGATGCGCCATTGGGTCCAGTCAACCCCGGCGGACGCCTATTTCTTACAGGAAGCGCAGGCGCAACGGCAGAATCTGGAAATCGCCAGCGGTATCGGCGAAGCAATACAGGTGCCGGATTCGATCGCCTCAAGCTTGTCCAGGGCAGACCCCGGCAATGCGTTATGGGATTGCCAGGCAACCGACATCGCCACCGAGCTGAAACTCCAGCTCGCGCTGGGAACCACGGTGGTCAAACAATCGCGCCGCCATGGCAATGCCATTTTATCGCCGCACGCGCTGGACCTCGGCGGCCGCTGGGATATTTCCGCCCATCGTTTCGAGCGTCGCGGCTTGCTGGTGGCAAGCATCGCCTTCGCCGAGCAGCGGGTCACCTTGTTGTGCGCCCATCTGGCATTGACCCGTGCCGCGCGGCTGCGTCAAATGCACTGGATCGCACAATGGATCGTCGACGACGCACCGGCGGGACCGCTGATTCTGGCCGGCGATTTCAACGATTGGCGTAACGATTCGGCAGCGCTATTCGGCACTATAGGTCTGGTCGAAGTGGCCGCCTCGCTGGGACACAAAGGCAAAACCTTTCCCTCGTTCTCGCCCGCGCTGGCGCTGGACAAAATGTTTGTGCGCGGGATGACACCGTTGGAGTGGCTGGTACCGGGACGAAAAACCGCCTGGCTCTCCGATCACCTGCCTTATATGGCACGCCTACGCGTCGATTGACGCCGCGTAGCCGGCCACGCGCTCGCTCAGTGCCCCGACCACATCCTGCACCACATCGCTCCAATCATGGGGCCGGCGCTGGCGGAACAGCCTGACGCTGGGATACCAGGGACTGTCGTCGCGATCCAGCATCCAGCGCCAATCGGGCACAAACGGCAACAGGATCCAGACCGGCCGCCCCATGGCTCCGGCCAGATGCGCCACCGCGGTATCTACCGTAATAATCAGATCCAGTTGTTCCAGCACCGCAGCCGTGTCGGCGAAATCGGTAAAAGTTTCGCCGATCAGGTTGACCCCGGGATACTGCGCCAGGACTTCACGCTCGGACTCGCGCGTCTGGGGTTGCAACCAGACCCAGTCTATCGCCGCGAGATCCAGCACCGGCACCAACTGCTGCAAGCCGATGGTGCGATAGGCATCGTCGCGATAATGGGGATTACCGGAGGCGACGATGCCGACGCGCATCTTGCCGCTTTGCGGCAGCGCGTCGCGCCATTTGTCGCGGTAGGCTTCAGGCGTAGATAAATACCTCGTGTGCGCCGGGATCGTATCCAGGCGAGTGCCGCAGGCATAAGGCAAGCTCAGCAAGAGCACTTGCAAGTCGGTGAACGGAATCGGCTCGCCCTGGGCAATAATGGTCACTCCCCATGCGCTTGCATGCGGCTCCAGCAAAGGCATCAAGGGGCGTTGCACCACCAGCGTGACCTGTGCGCCCATGGCGGCGATCAGCGGCGCATAACGCACAAAATGCAGCGTGTCGCCCAAACCCTGCTCTGCGCTCAGCAGAATGGATTTCCCTTCGAGCCGTTCGTCGCCGGTCCAATACGCAGGCGCCGAAATTTTCATCATATAACGCGCCGACTCACGCCATTCGTAGGCTTTCCACCCCTCTTGCAAGCGCCCGGCGCGTAGCAGCACACCGGCCTCATCGAGCCAGACCTCCTCCCATTCGGGCCGTATGCGGCGCGCCTCGCGCAGACAGGTCAGCGCCTCTTTTTCCAGGCGCAATACGGCCAGGGCACTACCCATATAACGATAGGCCGGGGCGAAATGACGGTCGATCTGCAGGGCCGTCTCAAACCAACGCACCGCCTCGGCATATTGCCCCAGCCGGCCCAAGGCCAAGCCCAGTTCGTTGGGCGCTTCCGGATCGTTCGGATTGATCTCAAAAGCACGATGCAAGGGTTGCAATGCACCCGCCGCGCGGCCAAACGCGAGCAAGGCCATGCCGCGCCCCAGCAGCGGCTCGCTTGAGCCGCTGTCCAAACCCGCACCGAGATCGAAGGCCTTGAGCGCTTCAACCGGTTGTCGCAAGGCCAGCAAGGCCCGGCCGCGTACGCAATAGGCCTCGGTCAGCCATTGCGCCATCTGCGGCAACGGAATCGGACTCACCGCGGGTAAGGCCGACATGGTTTCCAGGACTTCGGCATGGCGATTCAGCACAAGCCAGGTGCGCGCAAGCTTGATCCTGAGGCGCATGTCTTGCGGGTCGAGCGCCACGGCGCGTTGCAAAGCTTCGGCCGCGGCCAGCGGTTCGGCCGCGGCCGCATGGGCATAGCCGAGCGCGGCGTGAGCGCCGGCGAAATCGGGATGTATCGCCAGCACGGCACGCGCCAGTGCGACGGCATCAACCAAACGATGTTGCTCGGTGCGTATCGCCGACAATGCAAGCAGGGCTTCGCACACGTCGCCGGACTGAGCCAGGGTTGCCAGACAAGCCGCTTCGGCGGCAGTTTCAGCAGAGGGAAAATCGGTCATTTACGCGCCAGTCGTCCCGTAAAAATGAAAATCATCGAGATGTTTCACACTATGCCCGGATGCGGGAAAACCGCATAGAGCGACATCGTATATTCCGTGGCGAGCAAATAGTACGCTCTCTGGGGTAAAATACCGGGTTGACAAAAAATCCGCCATCTAAAGTTGGGTCCGCAATCGGTGTATCGCATGTGCTGCGGCGATGTACTGCGGCAATATATTGCGCGGCCCTTCGATATTCGCTTCGACCTTAAGCCATGAGCAATCTGAACCAACAAACCGTCCTTTCCGTCCATCATTGGACCGATACGCTATTTAGCTTCACCTGCACCCGCGACGCGTCGTTCCGTTTCGAAAACGGTCAGTTTACGATGGTCGGCCTCGAAGTCGACGGCAAACCCCTGATCCGTGCTTACAGCATGGCCAGCGCAAATTACGAAGACAATCTCGAATTCCTCAGCATCAAGGTGCAAGACGGCCCGCTGACCTCGCGCCTGCAGCATCTGAAAGTAGGCGATCAGGTCTATATCGGCAAAAAGCCGACCGGCACGCTGGTGGTCGATAACCTGTTGCCGGGCAAGGTCCTGTGGCTGCTGTCGACCGGCACGGGACTCGCCCCGTTCATGAGCGTGATCAAAGACCCTGAAGTCTATGAGCGTTATGACCGCGTGGTACTGACCCACACCTGCCGCTTTATCGACGAGCTGGCCTATAAGGAATACATCACGCAGTCATTGCCGAATCATGAGCATATCGGCGAATTGATCCGCGACAAACTGGTGTATTACCCCACGGTCACACGCCAGGAATTTGCCAATCGCGGCCGCATTACCGACTTGATCGAAAACGGCAAACTGTTTGAAGATCTGGGTTTGCAACCCTTCTCCGTCGAAAACGACCGCATCATGCTGTGCGGTAGCCCGCATATGCTGAAAGACACCCGCGACCTGCTGAATTCGCGCGGTTTCGACGAAGGCAGCCATTCCAAGCCCGGACATTATGTAATTGAAAAGGCCTTTGTCGGCTAAATCCGGCAACCGACAGCTCGGCGCCGAAGCGGGTGGAGCCGTGCAGCACCCCAAACCACGACTTTCAGTCGTGGTTTTTTTGTCTGGCGTACTCTGTTTTGTCACTGGCACCTGGGAAACTTGCCTCACTCACCACCGTCGCCATGAGCGTGACTTCCCCGATGCGGATTTAGCGGGTTAAGCTTTACGCGACTTGCACGTAAGATTTATTTACTTTTTAATACAGTAAAAAGTCATTCAATTTGGCTGTCTTCCTTTCTTTTGACCCGCGAAAAATGCCACTTTTTGTGCCATGCGCCCAAAATCGGGAAAATTGACTGGGTTTTATTGGAAATCGGTACGTATTGCCTGATCTACTCATATCCCGGTGGAAATAAATTCCGGTAACAAAACCGCCTATTTTCCGACGTGATTGTCAGGTAAACTGTAAGACGGAATCCGCTTATTTTGAGCCTTCCGACCTACCTTTAAATGCCATGCCGCATAAGCCATTTACCCATATGCCCATCGTGACGCCCGCCAAACCTGCGCGCGGCACACGGCGCACCGGTCAAATAGCCGGCACCGGCGGCACTGCGCGCCCGTGCTTTTCAGCGCTGCCCATTTCAGCCCCCCTGTCCCAGCCTGCAAACGCATCCGGCTACGCTATTTCGCTAGCCGACCTGGGCATGGCCATCGGCGCCGCGCGCGAGGACGAACGCCGCCGCTTGGCACGCGAGCTGCACGACGAGCTGGGCGCTCATCTGACCGCATTCCGCTACGCCTTTGCCCGGCTGGAGCCCGATTTGCTGGAGCCCGATTTACCGGCAGACGAAACCCGCGCGGCCGCGGCGCTCGGCACCGCCCAGCAGGCGTTCGAAGCGCTGTGCGACGCCAGCCGCCGCATCATCGGCGATCTGCATCCGCCCGCCATCGAAGCCGGACTGCTGCCGGCGCTGGCGCTGTGGAGCGAGCAATTTCAGGCGTTCACGGGTCTACCGGTCAATCTGAGCTGCGTCGACGATCCTCGCCTTGGCGCATTGCGCCCGGAAGCCGCGACGGCCTTATTCAGAATTGCTCAAGAAGCCGTCAACAATGCCGCCAAGCATGCCAAATCGCCTCGCGTCGACGTGCGCATCAGCAGCAGCAAAGATTACTTGCAACTTTGCGTGATCGACTATGGCCAGGGCTTTGCCGCCCGTGCGCGAGCGCGCCGCAGCCATTTCGGCATCGAGGGGATGCGGGCGCGCTGTAAAGCGCTCAATGGCGGATTAAAAATCAGCTCCAAGCCCGGGCAGATGACGCAAGTCAGCGCCCGCCTGCCCTGGAATTCGATCTTACGCGCCGCGGCGGGCCTCTCATGTCCCTGAAAATCCTGCTGATCGACGACCATGCGATCGTGCGTCAGGGCGTCATGCAATTGCTGATGGAACGCGGCATCGCGTCCGAAATCGGCGAAGCCGAAAGCGGCGCCGAAGCCTTGGCGCAGGCAGACCAGATTGAATGGGACCTAGCCCTGCTGGATATTTCCCTACCCGACATGAACGGCATTGAGGTCCTCAAGCGCCTGCGTCGCAAGGCGCCTGGCGTCCCGGTGCTGATGTTCAGCATGTACCGGGAAGACCAGTTTGCCGTGCGGGCGCTGAAAGCCGGAGCGGCAGGCTATTTATCGAAAACCGCCAATACCGCGCAAATGCTGGTGGCGATACAACAGGTCGCGGCCGGCCGGCGCTATGTCAGCACCAAAATGGCGGAAGCCTTGGCCGACTATATTTCGCTCGATAGCGACCAGTTGCCGCATGAAAAACTGTCCGACCGCGAATATCAAACCTTATGCATGCTGGGTTCAGGCAAGCGTTTGACGGATATTGCCCGGGTCTTGTCGCTGTCGGTCAAGACCGTCAGCGTCTACCGTACCCGCCTGCTGGAAAAAATGGGCCTGACCAACAATGCCGAGCTTACTTATTACGTCATGAGCAATCATTTGGTCGATCTCAACGCGCCCAGCCCCTGAGTTCAGACCCTTTGCCGGATCTTTGCCGGCCCCTTCAAGTCCGGTCGCCAGGATCCCTTCCTGAAGGGCGGCAAAATCGCCCGCCTCATCTCAGCCGCACGACTTCCCATCGGTTAATTTAGGCAGCTTCAGGCCATAAAACGGCCGAGACCGGATTCTCGTCAGCTTTTTATTTAGTTATGTTTGAATCTTTTTCCGGGCTTGGAAAAAATCGTGTAAACCTTGCGCTGTAAGGCTTGGTGCGATTTCAGAGCAGCCTGTCAGGGGGCTTTTCCCGAGGCCGGCCGACAAACAATCAAATCTTTTCCTAAAGCTTTTGCTTGAGCTTCCGATAACCCAAATAACGGTGGCAGATTGGGAAACGTACTGACTAGCCGACGTTACGGCACGTTTTGCCGGATTGCACCAACTCTAGGGATTAGGAGCTACTCAAATGACTGTCATCAATACAAACATCGCGTCGCAAATTGCGCAAAACAATTTGGCAAATACGCAAAACAGCTTGACGACCGCGATTACGCAATTGTCATCTGGGTTGAAGATCAATAGCGCGGCGGACGATCCTGCAGGTCAAGCTATTGCAACCAGCTTGCAATCGCAGATCAACGGTTTGACGCAAGCGCAAGCTAACGCCAACAACGGTATTTCGCTGGCTCAAACCGGCGAAAGCGCGTTGACCCAGATCACCGACAACTTGCAAACCATTCGTACCTTGGCAGTTGACGCCTCGAACGCATCGTTGACCGCAAGCAACCGCGCCTCGCTGAACCAAGAAGTTCAGCAATCCGTGGCGCAGATCAACACGATTGCACAAACGACCAGTTTTAACGGTCAGAATTTGCTGGACGGCACGTTCGGCCTGCAAAACTTCCAGATCGGCGCAGATGCCGGCCAAGTCATCGGCGTGAATCTTTCGCAAGGTGCCAAAGCTTCGCAAATCGGCCAGATCGATACAACCACGTTGAGCCTCGAAGGTTCGACCGGCTTGAGCAGCAACACCTTCAACGTGGTAGTGGGTGGCGGCAACACGATTTCGGTGGCCAACGCCACGGCCGGCACCGCCCCGGGTCAAAACTCGGACAGCGCATTCGCCGCAGCCGCAGCCATCAATAACTCGGATATCTCGGGTTTGACGGCAACCGCGTCCAACGTGCAGAAGTTCTCGCTGACGAATGTCACCAACGCCGATTCCGCAGCCGAAACGTATAACCTGACCATCAACGGCGTGAATATTTTCGGCGCCACCGGCACCTCGATTGCTGCCAGCGGCTCGCTGTCGAGCACTTCGGTGTTCAATGCGATCAACGCCCAAACCAGCAGCACCGGTGTGAGCGCCTCGATCAACAGCGATGGTTCCTTGAGCCTGTCGACGGCTGACGGTTCGAATATCACCGTGGTCCAATCGACCGGCTCCACGGAAACCGCCGGCGACGTAACGGGCGGCCTGGACAACACTTCGTTCACCTACAACAGCGCAACCGTCGATGGCAGCTTGAGCGCCACCGGCTACGGCACCTCCGCTTCGGTATCGTCCAGCAGCTCGGGCGAATTGCAAGGTACCTTGACCCTGTCGTCGTCGAGCAGCATTGCCTTGAGCGGTTCGGCCATCACCGGGGCAGCAAGCGCCGGCGGTATCGCATTGCAGTACGCCAACACCAACAACTCGGCGGATAACCTGATTGACCTGGGTACCACTGTAGTTGGCTCGGCGGCCAATACGGTCACCACCGGCATTACGGGCGGCACCGGCAGCCAGTTTGTAGTCAACGGCCAGTCGATCACGGTAGCTTCCGCTGCCTCGGCCAGTGCTGAAACGGCTTCGATCGTCGCCAGCATCAACTCGAACGCAACCCTGAAGGCCGAAGGTATCACTGCCTCCTCGTCGGGTACGGGCGGCACCTTGACCATCACGGGCGGCACGGCAACCACGGTCACCTTGACCGGTACCGCATCGGTGATCTCGGCGATCCTCGGCACCGGCGCTGCGGCACCGACCGTGAACTCCTTCAGCGCCGCTACCTCAGGTTCGCTGGCTGGAGTCTCGGTACTGACCGTGGCTGATGCGCAAAACGCGATTCAGACCATCGATGCGGCACTGACCCAGGTCAGCGCGCTGCAAGGTCAGCTGGGCGCAGTCCAAAACCGCTTCACCTCGGTTATCTCGAACTTGACCTCGTCCGACCAGAACGCATCGTCGGCACAGTCAACCATTCAGGATACGGATTACGCCTCGGCTACCTCGTCACTGTCGCGCGCTCAAGTGCTGTCACAAGCAGCAACGGCGATTATCGCGCAGGCCAACCAGTTGCCGCAGCAAGTTCTGAAGCTTCTGCAGTAAGCGTATAGTGTGGTTTCGGCTGGCGCGTCCGCGTGCCAGCCGATTTTTCCACTTTTGCGCCAGCGAGAGTATTGGTAATAGACGGTTTCTTGTTAAAATTGAATTTCAGCTTTAAGTTTAGGCTTGGGATTGAGTATCATAGCGTCGGCAAACCGCACCCGATCGATTGCAGTCACGGTCCGCAATCAGTCAGGCGCCAGGTACCAGAACGGTTTCACTGGGGAAACTTCGGGCTTCCGCTCTGCATGCCGAGTTAACGTATCGGCAAATAAGACCGCACCTTTGCCATCATTATTTCGCGTTTGACCGCCGAGCATCCAGTAGAGGCCATGTATGTCTATCTCCTCGGTTAACAGCCCTTCACCGACGCCCACACCCACTACCACCACGTCGCTGCCGTCCGCCTCCCAGATCATTTCCGCAGCCGGCATCGGTTTGGGTTCGACCTTCCCGGTGAGCCAGGTGCTGGCGGGACTGATGGAAGTCGAAAGCATTCCGCTGACGCAGTTACAAAATCAGGTAGCAGGCGTCAATACCGAAATTTCGGCTTACGGCACGCTCAGTTCAGCCCTGGCTACGTTTCAGGCAAGCGTGGAACAATTAACGCTGCCGACCCAATACGAGGTTTATACCGCGACGTCGTCCACCAGCAGCGTGGTAACCGCGGCCGCGGTGGCTGGAGCTACGGTCGGCGGTTACACGATTGACGTCAGCCAACTGGCTCAGGCACAAACGCTGGCGGCTGCCGGCCAGGCCAGCACCTCCACCAATCTCGCGACCGACACCGGCAACGCGACCGTTACCTTCACTTTCGGCACCACCACCGGCACCGGAGCCAGTTCCAGTTTTACGCCCAATACGGCGCAGGCGAGCGGCAGCATTACTGTGAACAGCAGCGACGACACGCTGTCGGGCCTGGAAACCGCGATCAACAACGCGAACCTCGGCGTCACCGCATCGATTGTCAACAATGGCAGCGGCACGCCTTACCAATTGGTGCTGACGGGCACGGCCACCGGCGCCAACGAAGGCTTTCAGGTGGCGGTCACCGGCGACTCGAATATCGCGTCTATCCTGACCTATCCGCCCAGCGGCTCGAGCGGCGGATTGAGCCAGGTAAGCACCGCGCAAGACGCCAAGCTTACCGCCAATGGCCTCGCGCTCGACAGTTCGACCAATACCAATACTTCCCTGCCCGGGATTGTGTTGCAATTGGCATCTACCGGCACCTCTACCGTGACGGTAGCCGCCAACGGCTCGGCGATCGAAACCAATATCGACAACTTTGTCCAGGCCTACAACACGCTGCAGACCTCGATCAAGTCGCTGACCCAATATAACTCGGCGGGCGGCACCAACGGCCCCTTGCTGGGCGACCCGACCACGGCGCAAATCCAGACCCAGTTGCAACAAATACTGGCCACGTCGTTGCCAGGCACGGGTGGCGGCCTGTCGAACTTGAGCCAGGTCGGCATCACCTTGAATTCCGACGGCACCTTGTCCGTCGACAACACCACGCTGGTGCAGCAGATCACCACCAACGGCAGCCAGTTTGCCGGTTTGTTCGGCACGGCCGGGTTTTCGACCAGCGATGACGTGTCGTATACCATCGGCACCGCCGCCACCCAGCCAGGCTCGTACGCCGTCAATATTACCCAAGCGGCCACCCAAGGCACTTCGGTCGGCTCGACCGCACTGGCCGCGTCAACCGTACTGGCCTCCGACACCAACTTGACCGTCACGGTCGGCGGTACCGCGGCAAACATTACCATCCCGGCCGGCACCTACACCCAGTCCCAGTTGGTCACGGCCCTGCAAACGGCCATCAATACCAACCCGGCGATCCAGAGCGCGGGCCAGGCGGTCAATGTCACGCAAAACAACGGCATCCTGAGCATCGCCTCGACCACCTACGGCAAGACCTCGTCGGTCGACGTCACAGGCGACGGCGTGGCGACGCTGTTCGGCACCGTCACCGACACCTTGGGCCAGGATGTGGAAGGCACTATCGGCGGCGCGATTGCAACCGGCAGCGGGCAGACCTTGACCGCCGCCAGCGGGCCGGCCACCGGCCTGCAACTGCAGGTTACCGCCACCACCACCGGCGCGCAGGGGGTGGTCAACTATTCCCAGGGGTATGCGGCCCAATTAAACAGTATTGTGACGGCGGCAACCACGGCGACCACAGGCTCAATCGCATCGGCGACAACCCTGCTGAACACGCAGGTATCGGCGCTGCAGACCCAGGAAACCACGCTACAGCAATACATTAGCCAGGTGCAGGCCCAGTATCAGACCGAATTTACCGCGCTCGACGCCACGCTCTCGCAGTTGCAGTCGACCTCGGCTTTCTTGACCGATACCTTCAACCCGACGACTTCGAGCTAAGCTTCGGCTTTATCTGCCTAATGCCGGCCCGCAGCATATATGGGTTTTGCGTAAAACGAGTAAAAAGGAGAACCTTATGTACACGCCACCGAACTCCGGAGCGAGCGCTTACGCGAAAGTCGGCATGGAAAGCAACGTCATCGGAGCCAGTTCTCATGAACTGATCACGCTGTTGTTCCAAGGTGCGCGGCGCGCGATTTCGCTGGCGCGTATCCACATGCAACGTAAAGACTATCCGGCCAAAGGCAAAGCCGTCGGGCATGCCATCAATATTATCGGCGGCGGCTTGCAGCAAGCGCTGAACCTGGAAAAAGGCGGCGACCTCGCCGCGCGCCTCAATGCCCTATATGGCTACATGACACGCCGCCTGCTTGAGGCCAGCCTCAAGAATGACGAAGGCATGCTGACCGAAGTCGATGGACTGCTGGCCACCATCGAAGACGGCTGGGTTGCGATCGGTAACAACCCGGTGGCGCCAGGCGCAAACCTGGGCTCGGGCGCAACCCAGCAAAAATCGGCTTCCGTTACGGCTTGATATGGAAACTGTTGAACAACTGTTCTTGCGTTATGAGGCAATTGCAAAAGTTGTCTCTGAAATGCTGGGCGCGGCGCGCGCAGATCAGTGGAGCGCCCTGATTCAATTGCAAGAACAGTACACCCAACTGGTGGATAGCCTGAGGCCGGTTGACGCGACTTTCGATCTTGATGAGGGTCAGCGCGTGCGCAAGCATGAATTGATACGCCACATCCTGGCCGACGATGCCGCGATTCGCGATTTGATTAACCCACGCCTGGCGCGCTTATCTGCGTTGCTGGCCAGCAGCCGCCACACGCGCGCACTTCAGGACATGTACGGGGTCAAATCCCGTAGCGGAACGTAAAGCATTCGAATCTGTGCTTAAGTTCGGAAACACTAGTACTCTATAGGGGTACTGGTGTTTTATGCATCTCGCAAACCCGCTAAATGTCTCACTTTTAGGCTGCCATTATGAACGGGCTGGACCCGATCATCGCAACCACCCTGGCAACACGCATCGATAGTGTGTTGAACGCGGTTTCAGGAAGCGCCGGATCGACCGCGCAGACCAGCGGCACGCAAGGCGCGTCCGCCACCCCTGTTCCCGCCAGCGGGACGGGCACGGGTTCGGCTGCGCCCGCCCCGGGCCAACCCAGTTCCGCCGAAACCACTTTGAGTAACACGGCACTCGCGCTCGACGCGATTTTACGCCTGGATACCAGCCTGCTCAGCAATGCCGGCACACAAACCCAAACCACCCTGCTGTCCACGCCGCCATCACAGGCGAGCAGCCTCGCCGCCAATCTCGCAAGCGATGCGAATCTGACCAACGGAGCCGGTGCGCAAGCTTCCGCCAACGGCGCGACCGCGCTCAGTAATCTGGCGACCTTGCTCGGCAACAGCGGCACGAGCGGCACAGATACGGCAAGCACCCCGGCCAATCTGACTGGAACCACTGCAGGAACGTCCGCCGCGGCGTCTTTGGCAACCCTCACCGGGGCCAATTCCGGTGATCCGCTGGTGAATGCGTTGGCCACCGCGCTGCAACAAGCGGTGGGCAATAGCGGCTTATTTTACGAATCGCACCTGTCGCAATGGATGTCCGGTACGCGCACCAGCGACAGCCTGCAGAATGAGCCCCAGGCACAATTGAATACCCCGTCCCAAGCGGGTACCGCACCGGAAGCATCGGGGCTGAACAACAAAATCACGGCCTCGCTGGCTAATTTGCTGAATCCGGGCGGCACCTCCGCCACCAACCAGCCGAGCGGCACGCTCACCACCGCGGCGACCGCCGCCGCATTGGCCAGTGCAAAAACAGGGTCCGAGCAAACGGCGCTGCCGATCAATCCGAACTCCGTGGTGCTGGTGCGGCAACAATTGGACCTGCTCGCCACTTCGCAATTCCAGTGGAACGGCCAAGCCTGGCCCGGCACCCCGATGAACCTGGAAATCAGCCGGCGCGATGCCGACGGCGGCAACAGCAGTAGCGGCGGCAGCAGCAGCGATGCCGCCGATGGGCAGGTATGGCATACCCGCATCACGCTCGAACTACCGGTGTTGGGCAAGGTAGAAGCTCAGTTGTCGCTGAATGCCAAACAGCTTACGGCACGCATCAGCGCCAGCGCGCAAAGTGCCGCGACCATGGCCACCGGCAGCATCGATTTACGGCGGCGTACGGCGGCAGCCGGGCTGGATCTGCTTTCGCTACAGATTCGTCAGGCCGGAACCGGCCAGGAGACTGACGACGATGCCGTAGCAACAATGCCGGGCGCCACCGTGTCGGCCGGCGACAATGGGGGTGCGGCATGAAGGACGACGCTCGCCGCAGCGCGGTCGCGCTGATGTACGACCAAACCAGCAGCGACAAGGCGCCTCGGATCGTCGCGAAAGGTTATGGCATGATTGCCGAGATGATCATCAGGCGGGCGCGCGAAGAAGGATTGTTCGTGCATGAATCGCCGGAGATGGTGTCGCTGCTGATGCAAGTCGACCTGGACAGCCAGATCCCGCCCTTGCTTTATCAGGCCGTGGCCGAATTACTGGCGTGGCTCTATCATTTGGAAGCAGGCGTCGAGGGCGCAAGCCAAAAATCCGTGCCGGATTTCAAACTGCCATCTGCATAACGTCGTTATAGGCGGTAACCAGCTTATTGCGCACCTGAACCACTGTCTGAAACTCGATATTGGCCTTTTGGCCGGCCAGCATCACATCGTTCAGTCCAATATCCGGAGAGCCCAACTCGAATGCCTTGCCTTCGGCCGCGGCGGTTTGCTGCGCTTCGTTGGTCTTATCCAGCGTGCTTTTCAGCAAACTGGCAAAATCCCCCGAGCCGGCAACCTCGTCAGCCGTAGCAGTGCCGCCTTTACTCGCGGCCGCACTCGCCATGGATTGCATTTGCTGCAGCACTGATGCCATCGGATTGATTGTCGAGTCCATAATTTCTCCAGATGTCGTTTTTAACCGAAAATCTTCACGGTCTCCGGCAAATAGGACAATAACACTGTCCGCTGTGCGTCAACCCTGAAATTTGATAGGTAATTTAGGCTCTAATCAGATGATGCATTCGCTTCGAATGCGCCGATAATTATGACGATGGCGCTTGTGCGCCCTCGGCCTCGACCTGCGGCCGGCCGCCTTATCTGGACTCGGAGATCAAGATTTTGCTTAGCGCCCTCTTTTCTAACGCTGTGATCGTGTATTCCGGTCAGTTGCGAGGCGTTCGATGAGCGACGTTCAACCCTTACCGGGCGGCGTCCCGGGTGCCGCCGCGCCCGCCGGCAAAGTGCCGTTGCTGCAGCAATTGCGCAGCAATCCGCGGATTCCGGCGATGCTGGCCGCGGCGGTCGCCATCGCCTTGCTGGTGGTGTTATTTCTGTGGAGCCGCCAACCCGATTACAAGGTGCTGTACAGCAACCTGTCCGACCGCGACGGCGGCGCCATTATCACGGCGCTGCAGACGATGAATGTGCCGTACCAGTTTTCCGACACCGGCGGCGCCATTCTGGTGCCGTCGAATATGGTCAACGATGCACGCTTGCGCCTGGCGCAACAAGGCCTGCCCAAAGGCGGCTCGGTCGGCTTCGAACTGATGGATAACCAGAAATTCGGCATCAGCCAGTTTGCCGAACAAATCAACTACCAGCGCGGCCTTGAAGGCGAACTGGAGCGCACCATTTCATCCATCGCGTCGGTCCAGACCGCACGTGTCCATCTGGCCATTCCCAAACCCTCGGTGTTTGTCCGCGAGCAACGCAGCCCTTCGGCATCGGTGCTGGTCGATCTGTATCCGGGCCGGGTGCTGGACGACGGCCAGGTCAGCGCGATTGCGCATATGGTGGCGTCGGGGGTACCCGATATGCCGCTGTCGAATGTCACCATCGTGGATCAGAACGGCGATTTGTTGACCGCGCCGAACCCGACCAGCGGGCTCGATGCCACCCAATTGAAATACGTCAAGCAAGTCGAGTTTGACGCGCAACAACGGATTCAGGCCATTCTGGCACCGCTGTATGGGATGGGCAATGTGCGCGCCCAGGTCAGTGCCGACATCGATTTTTCGCAAACCGAACAAACCGCCGAAAACTATCAGCCCAACCCAACTCCCGCCTCGTCCACGGTACGCAGCCAGCAGTTGAATGAGGCCTCGGATGTCGGCGCCCGTGTCGGCGGTGTGCCGGGTGCGCTCTCCAACGCGCCGCCGCTGCCGGCCAGCGCACCGCTGCAAAATCCCGCCGTGGCCAGCGGCGCCAGCGCGGCCAGTGGTGCCAGCGCGGTACAAGGCCCGCTCAGCGTACGCCACGACCTCACCACCAACTACGAAGTCGATAAAACCATACGCCACACCGAACAGCCGATGGGCGGCATCAAACGCCTGTCGGTGGCGGTTGTAATCAACTATCGACGCGAAGTCGATGCCCACGGCAAGAGTCAAATGGTGCCGCTGAATGCCGATCAGCAGACCAAAGCCGAACAATTGGTGAAAGACGCCATGGGCTTCGACCCAAGCCGCGGCGACGTGGTGAATGTGGTCAACAGCGCATTTTCGACGGCCGATGATCGTGCCGTCAACGACTTGCCGTGGTGGCGGCAACCCGACAATATCGAGTTGGCCAAGACCGCCGCCAAATACCTGTTGATCGGCCTGGTCGGCCTTTATCTGTATTTTGGCGTGCTGCGCCCGGCGCTGCGGCGCCTGTTCAAACAGCCGGACCCGCCGCCCGCCGAGCCGAATCTGCCGACCTCGATGGACACCCACGCGGCCGGGGAATCCGGCGAGATCAGCGAGGTGCTGGAAGAGATGGAAAAGAAACAGACCACCTACCAGCGCAACCTGATCACCGCCCGGCAAATGGCAAAAGACGACCCCAGGGTGGTCGCAACTGTATTGAAAAATTGGGTGTCAGATGAACGCTGAAGGCATACAACGTAGCGCACTGCTACTGATGTCCCTCGGCGAAGATGAAGCGGCCGAGGTGCTCAAATTTCTAGCCCCGCGCGAAGTGCAAAAAATCGGCGCGGCCATGGCGTCGATCAAAAACGTCACGCGCGAACAGTTGGAAAGCGTACTCGACGACTTTTGCACTGAAGCTGAAGAGCATTCCGCGATCAATTTTGTCTCGGACGACTACATTCGCTCGGTGCTGACCAAAGCATTGGGCAACGACAAGGCCGCCGGGCTGATCGAACGGATTTTGCAAGGCGGCGACACCAGCGGCATCGAAGGTTTGAAGTGGATGGATTCGGGGGCGGTCGCCGAACTGATACGCAACGAACATCCGCAAATTATCGCCACCATCCTGGTGCACCTGGACCGCGACCAAGCGTCCGAAGTCCTGAGCTTTTTCACCGAACGGCTGCGCAATGACGTGATCCTGCGCATCGCGACCCTGGACGGGATACAACCGGCGGCATTGCGCGAGCTCAATGATGTCTTGACCAAACTGCTGTCCGGCAGCGACAACATCAAGCGTAGCCCCATGGGCGGGATTCGCACCGCGGCGGAAATTCTCAACTTCATGGGTAGCGTCAATGAAGTCTCGGTGATAGAAAATATCAAGACTTACGATAACGAACTGGCGCAGAAAATCATCGACCAGATGTTCGTCTTCGAAAACCTGCTCGACATCGACGATCGCGGCATTCAGAGTTTGCTGAAGGAAATCGAATCCGAATCGCTGATCATCGCGCTCAAAGGCGCGCCGCCCGAGCTACGCGACAAATTTCTCGGCAACATGTCGCAGCGCGCAGCCGATCTGTTGCGGGAAGATCTCGAATCGCGCGGGCCGGTGCGGGTGTCGGAAGTCGAAACCGAACAGAAAAAGATTTTGCAAATCGTCCGGCGTCTATCCGATGCCGGCGAGATTGTCATTTCAGGTAAAGCGGATGATTCATTTATCTAAGCCCGAGATCGGCGCGCCGGTCGGCCAGGTGGCGCCATGAGTTCAGGCGGCCCGGTGCCCAAAGAACGACTTTCCGCGTACCAGCGCTGGGAAATGGCTTCGTTCGACCCGGTTCCGCCGGTGGTACCCGAGGTTCCGGACCCTTATTTGGGTGAATTGGCCCAGCGGCGCGAGCAATCGCATCAGGAAGGGTATGCCGCCGGTTTTGCGCAAGCGCAGGAAAGCGGCTATGCCGCGGGGCATGAACAGGGATTCAAGCAAGGCCTGATCGAAGCCCAGGCCGAGGCGGCAATTTTACGCAGCCTGAGCGAAGCGTTTTCTCAAGCGGTGCGCGCAGCCGATGCCGAAATTGCCGAACACCTGCTGACCCTGGCATTTGCTATCGCGCGCCAGGTGATCGGGCAAAACATTGCGGTCGACCCGACCAGCCTGATTACCGTCGCGCGCGAACTGATCGAGTCGGAACCGGCTCTGAGCGGCGGTCAGCATCTGCTGGTCAATCCGGCGGACCTGCCGGTGATCGAGACGTATCTCAAGGATGAACTGGCCGCCGGCGGCTGGACCGTGCGCACCGACCCGGCGATCGAGCGCGGCGGTTGCCGCGCCAACTCGGCCACCGGGGAAGTCGACGGAACCCTGCAAACCCGCTGGGAACGTGTGGCGGCAACGATTCGGCGGAACGATGTATGGTAGCGCCCTCGTCCCTCGATGATGAACTTGCCGAGCAGGCCGAATCGGCCGCGGCGTCCGCTGCTGTCGAGCCACTGGCCAAACGCGATGCGGTCGACGAACTGGCTGACGATCTCGATCGATGGACCTTGCTGGCCAAACAACATAGCCCGCAGAGCCGCACCGTTGCCGAACTCGAAGCCGAACTCGACGACGAGACCGGCCCGATGCGTGAAACCGCGCCGGAAATCGAAGCCGACCCGGACTCCGTCGACGCTTTAGCTGCCGCCGCGCCTGCTGCAACACCGGCCGCGCCCGCCACGGCCCCGCCCGAAATCCTCGGCGATGTCCCAGGAGAATGGCCGGAAGACTTTCCCGAAGAGCTTATCGCCGCCGCGGACGACCTTGCTGACGATCCCGAGCTTGACGCGACGCAGCCCTCAGCAGCGCACGGCGACGGCGCCATGCCGGCCTCGTCCGAGACCAAACCGGCTTTTCCCCAACCCGATCCGGCGCTGGCCGATAATCTTCATTTAAATCGCTGGCACGCATTGCTGGAAGATGCGGAACAGGGCGTCGCCCAAGTCAAGGCAACCCGTTCGTGCGGCCGGCTGACACGGGCTGCCGGCCTGGTGCTCGAAGCCATCGGGATTCGCCTGCCGGTGGGGGCGGGTTGCCTGATCGAGTTGCCGCCAGGGAATTCAGCGCCGCTCGCCGAGGCCGAAGTGGTCGGATTTTCCGGGGAACGTCTGTTTCTGATGCCCACCACCGAAGTCTCGGGCCTGCTGCCGGGCGCCCGCGTCTATCCGCTGGAGGCATCGCCGATACGTAATGCCTATGCGGGCGCCAAACGCCTGCCGGTCGGAATCGGCATGCTGGGACGCGTGGTCGATGCCTGCGGACGCCCGCTGGACGGCCTGGGCCCATTGAATACCCAACGCGACGGTCCGCTTTCGGCACCGACCATCAACCCGCTGTTGCGCGATCCGATCCACGCCGTGCTTGACGTCGGCGTACGCGCCATCAACGCGGTGCTGACCGTCGGCCGCGGCCAGCGGATGGGTTTGTTTGCCGGATCCGGTGTGGGTAAATCGGTGTTGCTGGGCATGATGGCGCGCTACACCAGCGCCGACGTGATTGTGGTCGGCCTGATCGGCGAACGCGGCCGCGAAGTCAAAGAGTTCATCGAACAGATTCTGGGGCAGGAAGGTTTGGCTCGCGCCGTAGTGGTGGCGGCCCCGGCCGATGTCTCACCGTTGATGCGGATGCAGGGTGCGGCGTACGCCACCTCGCTGGCCGAAGCCTTTCGCGACGACGGCAAAAACGTCTTGCTGATCATGGATTCGCTGACCCGTTATGCCATGGCGCAACGCGAAATCGCGCTGGCCATCGGCGAGCCGCCCGCAACCAAAGGCTATCCGCCGTCGGTTTTTGCAAAATTGCCGATGTTGGTGGAACGCGCGGGGAACGGCGAAGCAGGTGGCGGTTCTATCACAGCGTTCTATACTGTGTTAACCGAAGGCGACGATCAGCAGGATCCGATCGCCGATGCGGCGCGCGCCATTCTGGACGGCCATATCGTCTTATCCCGCGCACTGGGTGAGTCCGGCCATTATCCGGCGATCGACATCGAAGCCTCGATCAGCCGAGCCATGGCGTCGCTGATCACGGATGCGCAGTTCGATGCGGTGCGGCAGCTCAAGCAAATGTTGTCGCGCTATCAGCGCAACCGCGACCTGATTAACGTAGGGGCTTATGCCTCGGGCCGCGATCCTTTGCTTGATCGCGCCATTTCGTTGTATCCGCGCATCGAATCGTTTTTGCAACAACGGATGAATGAACAGTGCGATTATGGCACCAGCGTCGCGCAACTGACCGCGCTGGTCCGCTGAGCCAGGCCGGTCAATTTTAGAGAAAGCGCCGATGAAGCAGACCTTGCCGCTAAAAATGCTGATCGACCTGGCCCAAGGCGAGGTCGACGAGGCTACGCGCAGGCTTGGCGCGCTGCAGCAGCAACGCAATGAGGCCCAGCGCCAGCTCGACGCGCTGACTCAATATCGGGACGAATACCGTAAACGCTTGGCCAGTGATTCGCTGGGAGGCATGGAAGCGTCCAACTGGCGCAACTTCCAGCAGTTCATCGATACCCTGGATTTCGCCATGAACCAGCAACGCAGCGCGATCGATGCAACCGACACACGCCTTACCGCGAGCAAGCTCGAATGGCAGTTAAAAAAGCAAAAACTGAGTTCTTTCGAAACCCTGCAAAGCCGGGCGCAACAGCGGGAAGACGTACGCGTGTCACGCCTTGAACAGCGCGAATCCGATGAATTTGCGGCAAAATCACTGCGTGCGCGCGCGGACCTTAATTTTGAATAATTTATCTCGACGTTTAGGATTTCACCATGCAAACGACTAATGCACTGAACAGTCTGGCTACCGCGTTTACTCCGGACAGCGCCACCAGTTTGCAGTCGACCACCGGCGCGCCCAGCTTCGGCCAAACCTTGCAAAATACCCTGGACGCGCAACAAAGCGCGGCTCAGCAGGCCGCCACCGAGGCTGCACAGCAAGCGCAGCAGGCACAACAGGCGCAGACCGCGGCACAAAATGCGCAAAATGCGGCCCAGCAAGCCGCGCGCGCGGCCCAACAGGCGCAACAGGCAGCCGAGCAAGCGGCCGCGGCGGCCAATGCCGCGGCTCAAGCCAATACGGCGAGCCAGCATGCAACCTTGGCCGCGCAAAACGCCGCCCAAGCGGCGGCTCAGGCGCATAGTTCGACTACCGATAGCACGCAGGCGAGCGCCGCCGGGGCAAGTTCGCATTCAAGTCCGAGCTCAAGCTCCACGGCAAGCTCAAGCGACGCCAGCAGCTCCGCCAGTAGTGCCGCCGCCAGTCAACAGGCGGCCACGCAAAGCGCGGCCCAAACTGCGGCAACCGCGTCAAGCGCCGCCGCCAACGCCACCGCGACGGCAGCCGCTACCGCCGCCGCGATGGCTGCCTCGGGCAATGCGGCCGCCGTTGCCGCACGCACGCCGGTCACCACTGCCACCGCGACCGGCAAGAATAGCAGCGCCGGCACCACCGTCGCCGCAAGCAGTGCCGCCAGTATCACCAACGCCACAGCAAATCAGGCGATGCTGGCAAACCAGGCAGCCAATGCAAGTGCCGCCGCCGTGCCCAGCAACTCGCTGACGAAGGGCTTGGGCCTGGGCCTGAACTCAAAAACCCCGCTGGGCACCACCGCCGACCCATCCGGCGGCACCAATGCCAAAAGCGCTACCGCGGCGCAAGCGAATGCCGCCTCGCCCACCACTGCGACCAGCACCTCTCCCGATCCGGCCACCGCCGTGAGCGCCGGGCAAACCGATGCGCAGGCGGTGAACCAGGATGCGCTGGCAGCCCTGGCGTCTCAGGTAGCCACCGCGCAATCCAATGCCGCCGCCGCGACCCAACCCGCGGCTGCGGCCGCCGCGGCTGCGGCGGGTGTCAGTCCGCAAGCGGTCAGCGCAGGAGCCGCGGCCACCGCGACCTTGCAGGTGAACACGCCGGTAGGCAGCCCCAATTGGGCGACGGACTTTAGCAATAAAGTGGTATTTATGAGTAATGCGCACCAGCAAACCGCGCAATTGAGTTTGAACCCGCCTGATCTGGGTCCGCTGCAAGTGGTGTTGCAAGTCTCGGGCTCGCATGCGCACGCCGTTTTTGTTTCCGAGCACCAACAAGTGCGCGATGCCGTCGAGCAGGCCCTGCCGAAATTACGCGATCAGCTCGCCGCCGGCGGGATGGGTTTGGGTAGCGCCAGCGTCAGCGATGGTTCGTCCAACAACGCCTCCTCGTCTCAAAATGGCGGCGGCAAGCGCCGCTCGGGCGGTGGGGACAACAACAGCAATGCCGCTGCCAGCGTAACCACAACCGCCAGCACGGTCACCCGCGCGCCGGACGGTATCGTTGATACTTTTGTCTAAGCCGGACAGGTTAAAGCGCCTGTTTGTGAATCGCCTGCCTGGCACGAAATAGCTCGACCGCTTGCCGGTCGAGCGCGTTTTGCGATGTGCTGTGGTCAAAGCGACACGCTACGCGCCCCCTCTCAGATCGATCCCCAGCGTCAGACCACATTCGACTGCAATCCACACCCGGCGGTCGTACCACAATAATTATTCGCGTCCACGACTCAAGGCTGGCCGGGTTCGCCCGTTAACACGTGCAGGGGCTTGAGTTGCATTTCTCGTGACAGACGCCCAAACTTGCTTCGTTGAGCCGGCGGTTTCTCTCGAAAAGCCCCTAAAACGCATAAATAAACGAGTTAGCTCAGATTAACCCTTCTGTTTGAGCAATCACGACGTTCATTTTTTAGCGAAAATTCACCCTAGAGGATAGAGGTATCAACATGGCAACCAGTGCGACTCCACAAGCAGCACCACAAGCCCCCCCAGTCCGTCGGGGTAGCGCGCTGAAAATAATCATCATTGCGTTCGTGGCCTTGTTGCTGCTGATTGCAATTGGAGGCGCAGCATATTATTTCCTGATCCTCAGGCAGGCGCCGAAGGCGGCGACAACGGGAACTGTGGCTGCGGTCCCGCAAGCGCCGCCGGTGTTTTTTGCGATTGATCCGTTCACCGTCAATTTGCAATCGGATGATGGCGAGCGTTATTTGCATATTGGACTCACCCTGAAGCTCACCGATCCGAAAACTGCAGATCAACTGAAAGAGCATATGCCCGAGATTCGTAGCCGGATTCTGCTGTTACTGTCGAACAAACATCCGGCCGATTTGGCGACGCCTGAAGGCAAAACGGCGTTGATCAAAGAAATCCAGACGCAGATCGCCTTGCCGTTTAGCGCCGGGGGCCCGTCAAACAACGTCGAAGAGGTTCTGTTTACCGACTTCGTGGTTCAGTGAGCGGATCATGTCGCACGAAGAGTTCCTATCACAAGAAGAGGTAGACGCCCTACTTAAGGGCGTCACCGGCGAGCAAGATGCCGCGGTCGAAACACTCGACCAGGGCGGCATCCGCACGTACAACATCGGAACTCAAGAGCGCATCGTGCGTGGGCGCATGCCCACGCTGGAAATTATCAACGAGCGGTTCGCGCGCCTGTTGCGCGCGGGCTTGTTCGGCTTTATGCGGCGCACCGCCGAAATCTCGGTGGGTCCGGTCAAGGTGCAGAAATATAGCGAATTCATTCGCAACCTGCCGGTCCCGACCAACTTGAATCTGGTGCATATCAAACCGCTGCGCGGCACCGCCTTGTTCGTGTTCGATCCGAACCTGGTGTTTCTGGTGGTGGACAACCTGTTCGGCGGCGACGGCCGTTTTCATTCGCGGGTTGAAGGACGCGACTTCACCCCGACCGAGCAACGCATTATTTTGCGCCTGCTCAATCTGGTGTTCGAGCATTACAAAGCATCGTGGAAACCGGTGTATCCGATCGAACCGGAATATGTGCGCGCCGAGATGCACACGCAATTCGCCAATGTGGCAACCCCCAATGAAGTGGTGGTGGTTACCACCTTCACCATCGAACTGGGTGCGATCGGCGGCCAGTTGAACATATGTACTCCGTACTCGATGATCGAGCCGGTCAGGGACCTGCTTTCAAGCCCCCTGCAAGGCGAAGCGCTGGAAGTCGACAAGCGCTGGATCCGCATGCTGTCGCAGCAGGTGCAGACGGCCGAGGTCCAGCTTCAAGTCGACCTGGCCGAGATTTCGACCAATTTCCGCAAGATTTTGAATTTTCAGGTCGGTGATGTCATACCGCTCAATATGCCGGAAATAGTGACAGCAAAGATTGATGGCGTCCCAGTGCTGGAATGTGGTTATGGGACTTTCAATGGCCAGTACGCATTGCGTGTGCAGCGCATGATCAGTGCGGCCGATGGCAATCGGGACGGGACTGCCGAGTAGCGCCGATACCTTGAACAAGGAAGCTTTCGATGAGTGATGTCAATACAGAAACTGGGCTCGACGACTGGGCTAGCGCGCTAGCGGAACAGACCGCGACGACGACCCAGGAAGCCCCCGCCGCGACCGCATTTCAGCCGCTCACCGGTGCGACACCGACCAGTACGCATAACGATATCGATTTGATCCTCGATATTCCGGTGCAACTGACGGTTGAACTTGGGCGGACCAAGATTGCGATCAAGAATTTGCTGCAATTGGCCCAGGGTTCAGTGGTCGAGCTCGATGGTCTCGCCGGCGAGCCGATGGACGTGTTGGTCAACGGCTGCCTGATTGCGCAAGGCGAAGTGGTGGTGGTGAACGACAAGTTCGGGATTCGACTGACCGATATCATCACGCCGTCGGAACGCATCCGGAAACTGAATCGATGAGCTGGCAAGGCGGTCTGAGTTGCACGCGCAGCCCCGCTCATCGCGTCCACGGATTGCTCTGCCGGGCCGGCATGTCGGCCTTGGCACTGGCGGCATCGAACCTGGTGCTGGCGGCCGAACCGCGGGTTGCCAGCGGCACCCTGGTGGCGCCCACGGTCGGCGCCGGGACGTCGATCCCCTCGCTCGGTCTGGCCGGCATCTTGCAAGCGCTGCTCGGTCTGGCCGCGGTGCTGGCCCTGGTGATGGCGTGTGCCTGGTTCGCGCGCCGCTTCGGGCTGCAGGCGCCTCGCCTGGGGAGCGCGGTTAAAGTCGTCGGCGGTGTCATGCTGACCCCCAAAGAACGCGTGGTGGTGGTCGAAGTGCAAGGCACTTGGCTGGTGCTGGGCGTGGCGCCGGGGAACATCAGCATGTTGCACGCGCTGCCGGCCGAAATCGACGACCTCGACGATCCAGCCGAAAGCGCGACAGCCGTGCCGTTTGCCGATCGCCTGCGCGATTCCCTGGTACGCCGCTTTGGCGCAAAATCCACTCCATCGATAAAACGGTCTGACAGTCCCCCCGGTCGCGGGATGCGTTGATGCGGGCAGGCTGCGGTTTCACTATGCTCAAAAAGTTTTTATTCTCGCCGCGCGCAATCCGGCTGGCTCCCTGGTTAGGCTGCTTGCTGTTGCTGGCGGTTCCGGCACTCGGCTGGGCCCAGGCTTCGACCCAGCTCCCCGGCTTGCCCGCCTTCAGCACCACCCCCGGCGTCAACGGCAGCACCTCATATTCGTTAAGCATCCAGACCTTGCTGATGCTGACGATGCTGTCGTTTCTCCCGGCCCTGCTGTTGATGATGACCAGCTTCACTCGCATCATCATCGTGCTGAGCCTGTTGCGGCAGGCGATGGGCTTGCAATCGACGCCGCCCAATCAGGTGCTGATCGGACTCGCGCTATTCCTCACCTTTTTTATCATGTCGCCGGTATTCGACCGCGCCTACAACGAGGCCTACAAGCCTTTTTCCGACGGCACGATCGGCATGGAACAGGCCGCCGAAAAAGGGGTGGAACCGTTCAAGCAGTTTATGTTGCGGCAGACCCGCGAGTCCGATCTCGCGCTGTTTGCCCGGATCGCCAAGGCCCCGCCGATGAACGGCCCGGAAGATGTGCCGTTGCGCTTGCTGGTACCGGCTTTTGTCACCAGCGAATTGAAAACCGGCTTCCAGATCGGCTTCACCATTTTTATCCCGTTCCTGGTGATCGACTTGGTGGTGGCCGTGGTCTTGATGTCGATGGGTATGATGATGTTATCGCCCGCGACGATTTCGCTGCCTTTCAAGCTGATGTTGTTTGTGCTGGTCGACGGCTGGCAATTGCTGCTGGGTTCGCTGGCGCAAAGCTTTTACACCTGATTCCGCCCACTCCGAGATCCGCCCATGAGCCCCGAATCCGTATTGACCATGGCTCACCATGCAATGGTGATAGCGCTGCTGCTCTGCGGACCGCTACTGCTGGTCGCGCTGGCGGTGGGACTGCTGGTCAGCATGTTCCAGGCAGCAACCCAGATCAATGAGGCGACCCTGACTTTCATTCCCAAGGTGGTGGCGATCCTGGCGGTGTTGGTGATTGCCGGACCGTGGATGCTCGGGACCATGCTCGACTATATGCGGGATATTTTGAACGGCATCCCGGGCCTGGTCGGCTAAGCGGCGCCGGCACCGCTTCCGCCCAACCATGATTTCCTTCACCTCCGAGCAACTGAACGTGTGGCTCGGCGCATTCCTGTGGCCGTTCATTCGCATCATGGCCTTGATCAGCACGGCCCCGATCTTCGATCAACCGAACGTGCCGAATACGGTCAAAATCGGCCTGGCGGCGATCTTGACCGTAATCATCTCGCCCCTGCTGGGGACCTTACCCGCCGTCAACGTCGGCTCGGCCGCCGGGATCCTGATCATCGCCCAGCAAATCCTGATCGGCGCCTCGATGGGCCTGGTCATGCAGGTCGTGTTTGCGGCAGTCGAAGGCGCCGGTGAATTTGCCGGTTTGCAGATGGGCCTGGGCTTCGCTCAATTGATTACGCCGACTGCCGTCGGAGGCGAGACGCTGGTGCTGGCGAATTTGCTGAATGTTTTTTGTACGCTGGTATTTCTCGCCATCGACGGGCATTTGCGTTTGATCAGCGCACTGATGGAAAGCTTCACCACCCTGCCGATCTCAACCGTCAATCTGCAGGCTCATGGTTTCGAAACCATCGCAGCCTGGGGCGGCGCCATCTTTTCCGGCGGCCTGATGCTGTGCATGCCGATTGTCGCGGTGATCCTGATGGCGAACATCTCCGTCGGCATCCTGAACCGTGCCGCACCCCAGATCGGGGTATATCAGGTGGGTTTTGCGATTACCTTATTGGTCGGGGTGCTGATGCTGGACTTCACTTTGCCCAACATCATCCCCTACATCGTGCAATTGACTGAAGAGGGGTTTAACGTCCTCTTCACCGCGATTGCAGGATTCGGCGGTTATCAGCATATTTAGCGCCGCGGGCGATTAAAAGCGCGCGTCCCACGCCAGGCGTGGCCGCGCCGCCGCGTTATTGAATAATCGAGAACAGCGTCAGGCTTTCCGTCTGCACAAAGGTTTTCTCCGCGGCCTGCAGCGCGACGCTGGTTTCCGTGTACTGGGAATAGGCGGAAACGATGTCGGTGTCGGTCAAGTTTGAGAGGGTCGAGCTGAACCCCAACTGGGACGTGCTGTTATCCGTCTTGAGCGTGGCCAATTGCTGCTCGCGCGCGCCGACCAAGGCACGCACCGTCAGCACATTGTTTTGGCCGTTCGAGACTTGCGCCGTGGCGGTGGTCAGCGCATTGCTCAAATTGGCCGCATCGAGCGTGCCGCCGCCCGGCTGGTTCAGCGCCGCCACTACATTGGACAGGGTGGTGAACAGATTCACCCCGACATTTTGCTGCTGCACGGTAAACGTGTCGCCGTTGGCCGGTGCGCCGGTGATTTGCACCGTTTCCCCGGTACCGAGCGCGACGGTCGCGGGCGCGGTATAAACCACGGGCGCAGCGGACACATTGGTATCGGTATTGGTCACCGTGTATGAGGTCACCCCGCCGGCGACCGAAAACGCCACCGAGTAGGGCGCAAAAATCGAAGGGTCTTGAGGATCGGTCACCGTCACCGGGCTGATCGCACCGGTGCCGGTATTGGTCGAGGTTGCCGCGGTGACCGTGTTGGTGCCGGTGCTTTGGGCCGGATGCACATTAAACTGGTCGTTATTGGCCGGCACTCCGGTCAAGGTCACCGACTGTCCACCCAGGCTGATGGCGGTGCCCGAAGTATAGTTCTGCGGCACGCCGTTATTGAGCTGCGTATCGGTGGTGGTATCCAGCACGGTATAGGTGGTCAGATCGTTCGCCACCGAAAATGTGATCTGGTACGAATCGTTATTACTTGTCGACGCCGAATTGGTAATCGACACGGCACTATACGTAGCAGTACCGGTATTGGTCGAGGCCGGGTAGGTGATGCCCGGGCTGGAGCCGGTCGGCACGCTCTGGAATATCGCCGAACCCGGGTCGGAAACCGCGATACTTTGCGTGGCATTGACCTGTACCAACTGCTGCCCTTCATCGCCCGAATAAGTTACCGTACCGTTGGCCGACACCGAAAACGGCGCGCTGGTGCCCTGAAACCCGCCAAACAGATAATTGCCGTTGGCATCGGTGGTATTGCCCAGACTCACCAGACTTTGCGACGCAGCCGCGATTTGCGTGCCGATCACGCTACGTTCCTGGTCCGTCAGGCCAGGATTGCCGGCCTCGGTCAACAGCGTCTGGACCGAGGCGATCACAGTGCTGATACTGGTCAGCGTGGTGTCTTCAAGTTGCAGGTTGCTGGTCGCCGAGGTCTGGTTCGTCGCATATTGGACATTGGCATCGCTGCCCTGTTGCGCGGTAACGGCTTGAGCTGCGCCCAGCGGATTATCCGACGGTACATTCAAGCTTTTACCGCTGGAGATCTCTTCCTGCAAGGTCGCGAGTTGGGACAACTGGGACTGAACCCCTGAAGTACCGATATCAAAAATCGTACTGGATGCGATACGCATAATTCCCCCGCCTACTGAATTGCCAGAATCGTTTGGAACAGCGACGAGGCAACTGAAATGACCTTGCTGTTAGCCTGATAAATCTGCTGGAATTGCAGCAGATTCGCGGCCTCTTCGTCCAAATTCACCCCGGACACCGATTGTTGCTGGGTGGTGAATTGCGTGACGAGCGCTGTCGAAGAGGTAGTGGACACCGTGTTGTTCTGCGCCTGCGAGCCAACCTCGCTGACCAGCACGCCGTAGGCGCCGGTAATACTTTGCGTGCCGCCCGCCAGCAATTTGTCGGTGGACAAGTTGGCCAGGGCCAGGGCATTGCGGCCATCCGAGGTGCCGTTATTGGGCGTCACGGTAAAGGTGTCGTTATTCGACGGCGGACCGCTCAAGCTGACGGACGCCCCGCCGAAGGTGTAGGTGGTGGAAACGCCGCTGGCGCCGTTATACGGGATCGCCGTGGTAGGCGGCGCATAAGTCGTGGTAGTGACCTGCCCATTGGCACCCGTCACGCTGGCCGTCACCACATCGTTCGGCGGAAATCCGCTGAAGGTATTGGTGCTGGAGTTGAACGTCAAGGTTGCAGCCGATGCCAGCGGAGCATTGGGCGCCACCACAAACTGATCGCCGGTCGCAGGCGTCCCGGTAATGTTGGTCGTGATGCCGTTGAAACTGATCTGCGCCCCCCCGGCCGGCAGAGGAATCCCCGGCGTGGTGGTGGTGTTATAGGTGGTAGTGGTGCCGTTGGCCGTCACGGTCACATTGGTCCCGGCCGGAATCCCGGTGAGGGTGCCGCCCGCGGTATAAGTGAGCGTTACGGGCGAAGTCAGCGGCTGCGCCGCGTAAGAGGCGGCCACCGTCGGCGGCGAAATCGTCGCGTTGCCGGTATTCGTCGACAAGGCCGTGGTCAGCACCTGGTCAAAATAACTGGCACTCACAGTACCCTGGGTAATCACCCCGGTACCGAGATTATTGGTGGCAGCCGCCGCCAGGATCGGCGAGGCGGCAGCCACGCTGGATGGATTGGTGGTGGTCAGCGTCAATGACGACGCGGCACCCGCGGTCGGTTCGATGTTGAAACTGTCGCCGGCCTGCGGCGTACCGCTGATGTTGATGCTTAAACCAAATGCGGTCACCGGAAAGGTCGCCGTCGGGGCGAAGCTGGAGGTGGCGCCGGTAGTTTGATCGGTCACCGTGTATTGCGAGCCGTTGTACGCCAACGTGTAATTGTCCGCCGGCGGGCTTTCCGGGTTTTCAATCGACACCGAAACCACACCGTTACCGGTGTTGGCGGAATTCGAGATGACGGTGGGCAACTGAGTGGAAAATAAGGCCGTGCCTTGCGCTCCGCTCAAACTCAAACCCAATTCATTTTGCGTATTGACCGCCCCGGCAATCGACGAGGCAATCGTATTCAGCGCCGACAGCGCCGGAACCAGCGTGGTTGAGCGGAAACTCAGCAGGCCGCCCAGCGAGCCGCCGGTCAAGGTGCTTTGGTTCAGGTATTCGGGCGTGGCGCTGGCGCTGCTGCCCAAACCGGAATAAGCCACCACGGTTTGCGATGGGTCGCTCGGCGAAGGCACGGCTTCCAGCGTATAACTTTGCGCGCCCAGCACCAGCGATTGGCCGTTGCCGATAAACACGTTGTCCCCGCCACCCGAGACCGGAACCACGGTGGTGCCGACCAACTGGCTCAAATTGGCGATTGCCTGATCGCGCTGGTCGAGCAAGTTGTTCGGCGGTTGAGTCCCGCCGCTACCCGCCGACGCCGCCTCGATCTGATTATTCAGCGAGGAAATCTGGGCCGCGTAAGTATTGATCGACGCGACATTGCTGGCAATTTGTGTGTTGACGTTGGTATTGATCGTCGCAAATTGCGTCGCCACGTTATTGACCTGGGTCGCCAGCGTCTGGGCGGTACCGAGGAAAGCGGAACGGGTCGACGTGCTGGACGGGTTGGTCGATACCGATTGCAGGCTGGAGAAAAAATTGTCGATAGCCGTGGTCAAGCCGGCAGTCGGGCTGCCCAGGACGTTATTCACCTGGGTCAGTTGGGTACCCGCCGCGGTCAAAGCACTGTTTTGCGACACCGCCGAATTAAGCTGGGTCGTCAGATATTGGCTGTAAGCGCGGGTTACCGTGGTCACATCGACACCGTTGCCGAGGAACCCGCTGCCGGTATATTGCCCAGCCGCTTCCTCGGTCTGCACCGATTCCGTGTCGTAGCCGGTGGTGGACGCATTGGCGATGTTTTCGCCGGTCGTGGTCAGCCCATATTGAGCAGCGTTGAGTCCGCTGACACCGATCTGAAAGATGCTATTTGCCATACTTCATCCTGTATGCCGGGAGCTGTCATAGGTCCGGAGGTCGCTCTGTCGTAACCGGTATAACGGCAACTCAGCGTAAAACTTTAATGGTGGGGCCAAGCCATGGGCTTCCGCGCCAAAGAGCCGGAATACTCCCATTCTGCGCGCAAAACGGGAGATGACCAAATCGAGCGAAAAAAGCAAATAGGGCCCGATGGATAAAGCGCTACGCGCAGATTGAGACCGCGCGCTGAAACAGAAAATCGACGACGGCGAGCAACCGTCTCAAACCATCTGCTTCATGATACTCAACAGTTTTTTGGCGTACAGCGGATCCGTCGCATAACCGGCATTTTGCAAACCGTGGGCGAAGCTGGCGGGGTCGCGCGCCGCCTGGACCACCGCGGCAAATCGCGGATTGTTCTTGAGCAGGGAGGCATAGTCACCGACGGCTTCGTCATACGACGCATATGCACGGAATTTTTGTACCACCTGATGGGCAATGCCATTGACGTATTCGGTGGTTTTACTCAATACCGTCGCCCCGCTCCAGTCCTTACCCGCCTTGATACCGAAAATATTGTGGGTGGTCGAGCCATCCGAGTGCTTGATTTCCTTTTTGCCCCAACCCGACTCCAATGCGGCCTGGCTCAGGATATAACGCGCGGGAATCCCGGTGGTCGAGCTGGCTGCCTGGGCCGACGCCGCCAATTTATTGACGAAGTCGGCGGCATTCACCGAACTGCTGGTGCTATGCAGCATCTGAGCTTGCTCGGCTTCGCCATCGGTGCTCGAAAATCCTTTGGTGCCCGCGAGCGCACCGTTGGTGGCCGAGGTCGCCGAAGTATAAGCCTTGAGCGCATTGGTGCTATCGGTCGAGGTGCCGTCGCCAGCCGTGCCGGTATCGCCCTGGGCGCGCATCAATTGCGCATACATTTTGTCGGCCAGGCCTATGCCTTTGGACGACAACTGTTGCGACAATTGCTGATCCAGCATATCGGTGAAACTTTTGGTCTGGTCCGAATCCATGATGCCATCCGACGGCGTCGCATCACGCATGCTTTTCAGCATCATCTGGGTGAAGGTCACATCGAATTGTTTGGCCGCAATCCTGGCGCCCTGCTCGGGGGAATTTTTTACCGTCTGGCGCAGGGCCGCAAAACCCTGCATGTCGAGCGCAAATCGCTGACTGATGTCGTCGCCGGCAGTGCTTGCAGTACTGTTAGTAACGTTATCGCTCATGGCAACCGCCTTTAGATAATTTGTAAATCGGCACGCAGAGCACCTGCGGCTTTAATCGCCTGTAAAATCGCAATCAGGTCGGCAGGCGTAGCACCGAGTGCATTCAACGCTTTCACCACATCGGACAAATTGGCCGCCGCCGGCAGCGTCTTGAGACTGCCGTTTTCCTGGCGTACGCTGATATCGGTGGTCTGGGTCACCGCCGTGGTGCCGTTCGACAACGCGCCCGGCTGACTGACTTGCGGCGAGGAATTGATCACCACCGACAAATTGCCGTGCGCCACCGCGCAATTTTGCAACGCGACGTTCTGATTCATCACAATCGAACCGGTGCGCGCATTGACGATTACCCTGGCCGCTGCCTGCGCCGGACGGACGTCGATATTTTCGATGCGGGCCAAAAACCCGACTTGCTCCGCGGGGTCGCTCGGTGCGCGCACGGCGATAGTCCTGCCGTCCAGCGCGGTCGCGGTACCTTCGCCAAAATTGGTGTTTAATGCGGTCACCACGCGCTCGGCCGTTTCGAAATCCATATCGTTGAGTTCAACCTGCATCACCCCGGATTGGCTGATGGAACTCGGCACCGCACGCTCCACAATCGCGCCGCCCGAAATCCGCCCGGCATTCAGTTGATTGACCTGGACCTTGCTGCCGCCCGCGCTCGCCCCCGCCCCCGCAATCAGCAAATTTCCCTGGGCGATGGCATAGACCTGGCCGTCGGCGCCCTTCATCGGGGTCAACAACAAAGTGCCGCCGCGCAGGCTTTTGGAGGTCCCCAGCGACGACACCGTAACGTCGATCGCCTGGCCCGGCCGGGTAAACGGCGGCAGGTCGGCCGTCACCATCACCGCGGCCACGTTTTTGAGCTGCGCGTTGCTGCCGGCCGGGATGGTAATCCCGAGCTGGGCCAGCATATTGTTCAAACTCTGCAGCGTGAACGGGGTTTGTGTGGTCTGGTCGCCGGTACCATCCAGCCCGACCACCAGACCGTAACCGATCAAGGGGTTGTCACGCACGCCCTGGATCGCCGCCAGATCCTTGATCCGCTCGGCCTGCGCCACGCCACCGGTCAACCCCAATAACGCGCCGCCGCACAGCATCAAGCCGGCCAAACCGCAAAGCCGTTTCAGCGAGCAAGACATACGCGAAATGATCGAGGTGCTCATCAGAAAGGCGCCACACTTTGGAAAATACGCTGCAACCAGCCCATTTGCTCGCCGTCGTTAATCATGCCCTTGGCGCTATATTCGATCTTTGCATCCGCCACGCTGGTGGACGCAACCGTCGAACCCGAAATACTGGTCGGATTGACCACCCCGGAAAAGCGGATGTACTCGTTGCCCTGGTTGATCAACATCTGCTTTTCCCCGCTGACTTCAAGGTTACCGTTACCCAGCACGTTGGTGACGGTCACCGTGAGCGTACCGGTAAATTGATTCGAGGCATTGGCCCCTCCCGTCGCCGCAAAGTTGTTGTCGCCTGACATAACCGTGCCGGCGGAGCCGAACAAACCCTTCAACAAACCCGGCACCGTGGTCGGGGTAAAGTCCGCGCTGGTCTTGCGCGTGGTGTTGGCGCCCGAGGTTTTGGTCGCGGTGATGTTTTCGCTGATCACGATGGTCAGAATGTCGCCGACGTTACGTGGGCGCGAGTCCTCGAACAAAGGGTGATCGGAATAACCCGGGTTGTAAATCGAGCCATTGGTCTGCGACGGCAAAGTCCGGGCCGGCGGCTTGGCTGTCATCGGCTGCTGCACCAGCGGTTTCTGGGGCGCCTCCGAACAACCGCCCAACACCGCCAGCGCCAAACACGCCGCCACCACACCCATGCGCTGACGGCCGAAAAAAACCGCGAAATACTGGCCCGGCATACTAAACCTTTTAGATAGTCAACTGGCTCAGCGTCTGCAACATCTGGTCGGATGTTTGCACGGCCTTGCTGTTCAATTCGTAGGAGCGCTGGGTCTGGATCATATTCACCAGTTCCTGTACCACATTCACGTTGGAGGTCTCGACATAACCCTGGTTGACGTTGCCGACGCCATTGGTGCCCGGCTGCGCCACCGTCGGCGCCCCCGACGAAGTGGTTTCAGACAGCAAGTTGTTGCCCAGCGCCTCCAGCCCGGTCGGGTTCACAAAACTCGCCAACTGCATGGTGCCGATCTGAATCGAGTTAACGTTGCCGGGCTGAGTCACGGATACCGTACCATCCTGGCCGATGGTCAGCGAGGTCGCGTTGGACGGCACGGTGATCGCGGGCAGCACCGGAAAACCGGTGGCGGTCACGATCTGGCCGTTTTGATTGGTCTGGAACGAACCGTCGCGGGTATAAGCGGTGGTGCCGTCCGGCATTTGCACCTGGAAAAACCCATTGCCTTCAATCGCCACGTCGGTCGAATTGCCGGTTTGTTGCAAGCTGCCCTGCGTGTACAAACGCTCGGTCGCAACCTGTTGCACACCGGTACCCAATTGCAGGCCGGAAGGCAAATCGGTTTGCTCGGTGGTCGGCGCGCCGGGCTGGCGTACGGTCTGATACAGCAAATCCTGGAATACCGCGCGCGAGCCTTTAAAACCGTTGGTGCTGACGTTGGCCAGGTTGTTCGAAATCACATCCATCTGCGCCTGTTCGGCATTCATGCCGGTGGCCGCGATATAGAGAGAACGGTTCATGCTTGAAGCTCCCGGCTGGTTGACGCCCGCAAAATTGCTAAGCGCCGCACATAAAATTTAAGCATCACGAAGTAAATGTCAGGATCGCGTTAGCGGTCTGATCGTCGTTATCGGCGGTTTGCAGCAATTTCATCTGCATATCGAATTGCCGTGAATTGGCAATCATCGCCACCATCTCGTTGACCGGATTCACATTGCTGCCCTCTACCGTTCCGGGCGCCACCAGCACCGTCGGGTCGGCGTCGGCCGGTTGGCCGCTGGCTTGACGAAACAGTCCGTCGTCGCCGCGCACCAGGGTTTTAGGGTCCGGGTTCACCAGTTTCAGCTGATCGATGGTGGCGACGGTGTTGGGCGGATCGCCCGGCGTCAGCGCCGAAATCGTGCCGTCGTTCGAGATCGTGACATCGGCGCCTTGCGGCACCGCGATCGGCCCCTGGGTACCCACCACCGGCAAACCGCTGGCGCTGACCAACTGGCCGTCCGCATTGATCGACATATTGCCGGCGCGGGTATAAGCCTCGTTGCCGTCGGGTGTTTGCACCGTAAGCCAACCCGGCCCCGTGAGCGAAACGTCCAGCGGATTGCCGGTTTGCTGAATCGCCCCAGGCTGGAAATCCGAACCCGGGGTCGAATCGACCACATAGGTTCGGGTCACCTTGGTGTCGCCATCGGCGAGCTGGTCCGGGGTGCGCAACGGCGCAGCCCGAAACGCGCTGAGTTGCGCGCGAAAGCCGGTGGTCGACGCGTTCGCCAGATTATTGGCGATCTGCCCCTGTTGCTCCAACGCTTGCGAGGCGCCCGTCATCGCGACGTACAGCATTCGATCCATATGCGCTCTGTCTTTTGGCTGATTGACTAAATTACCCGCTCATTTACCCGTTCATTTACCCGCTCGACGCTTACAGGTTGAACAGCGCCTGGTCGACCGTCTGCTGCGTCTTGATGGTCTGCGCATTGGCCTGGTAATCACGCTGAGCCGTGATCAGGTCAACCAATTGCGAGGTCAAATTCACGTTCGACGCCTCCACCGCACCCGGCGTCAGGTTGCCCAGGTTGGTGCCGCCCGGCGTGCCGACGATCGGCTGTCCGGAGGCCGAGGTTTGCTCGTAAGCGTTGTTGCCCACCGACGTCAGTCCATTGGGATTGTTGAAGGTGGTCAAGATAATCTGCGCCAGCGGTTGCGACTGCCCGTTGGTATATTCGCCCTGGATCACCCCCGAAGCGCTAATGCTATAACCGCTCAGCGCGCCCGAGGTATAACCGTCTTGCGTCTGGTTATTCGGGTTGAAGGCAATACCGAACTGGGTGGTGCCCGTCAGGTTCAAATTGATCGACTCGGGCGTGGCTGAGCCGCCGACGCCGGCCGGGATGGATACCTGGAGCGCACCTGGGTTGGCGCCAACCACACCGTCGGGGTTGGTGAAGGCGGTGAGCGCACCGGAGGTGTTAAATGAGAGCGTGCCGAGAAACCCTGCCGGCGCGGCGGTACCCGCCGCCACCGACGACGAGCCGGTGAGCGAGGTTGGGCCGGAGCCGAAAAATGCGCTGGCTTCGGTGCCCGTGACCGTAATCGGCGTGGTGCTGGTCGGATTGGCCTCGATGCCCTGAGTCAGGACGATGTTCCCCCCGACAATGGCGGCAGTAACGGGCGGCGTAAAAGAGCCTGCGGTATTGGCGGCGTTGATCGCGGCGACAACGTCGGTTTCGGCAATCGAGGTTGCGGGCGCGGTTGGAGCAATCGTGAGGGGTACACCATTGACCAACAAGGTATTGGCACTGGTACCGCCGACGGCGGCCAGCGACGTGTTGGCAGTAAACGATGAGCCCGTATAACTGCTGGAGGTCCCGGCGGTGGCCGCCAACGCACCCTGCGATGGCAGCAGCGTGCCGTTCGCCGTCTGATACACGTCCCATACACCCGCGGTCGGGCTCTTCACAAAGAAGGTTTCCAACTGAATCGGATTGCCCAGCGTATCGTAAACCGTGGTGCCCGATTCACTGGTGTAACTGTTCGGATTGGTCGGGCTGAAAGTCGAAACGGTCGGGACCGTGTCCTGCGAATCCAGATTGAATTGCAGCGCCACGGAAGTGGTCTCTTTCGGCGGGATATTGGTGGTCGGAATTTGCAGCGACTGCGGCGTGGTCGAGGTGACGGCTCCGGTCGAGCTGAGCGGGTAACCTTGCAGATTGGCGCCCGACGCATTCACCACAAAACCGTTGGCATTGACCGAGAATTGGCCGTTACGCGTATATTCCGTGGTGCCGCCATTCGATAGCTGGAAAAACCCGCCGCCGTTAATCGCCACATTCAGCGAATTGTCGGTGGTGGTGATATCGCCTTGCGAAAAATCGTTGGCCACCGTCGACACCTGGGAACCGATCCCGACTTGCTGGCTGGAACTTTGCGCCAAGGTACTCGAATAGACGCTGGCAAACTCCGCGCTACCCTCCTTGAAACCCACCGTGCTGGCATTCGCAATGTTGTTACCGATAACGTCCAATTGCGTCGAAGCGGTGCTTAATCCGCTTAATCCCTGTTCATAGCCCATGACAATCTCCGCCGCTGTAAATGTCGTTATCGATTAAAAAATGTCGGCGATGGTGCTCAGAGCCACCGTGCTGCCGGTGCTCAGAGCGACCCCTACACCACTGGATTGCTGTACCACGCCTTCTACCGTGCTGATCGTCAGCGGGGTCGCGGTGACCGTGGTCGGAACCGCGCCCGCTGTCGCCGGCGCTCCGGTGGCGGTGGCGCTGATGGTGTAGGTGCCGTCCGGCGCTTGAGTGCCCGCCGAAGTTTCGCCATTCCAGGAAATCGGAACCGCGCCGGCCGACTGCGCGCCCAGGTCCAAAGTCTGGACCGTGGTGCCGGCACTGTTTTTGATGGTCACGGTAACGTCCGTCGCCGCGCTGCCGACCTCTACGCCGAAGCCCGCCGCCGTCCCGCTGCTGACCGCAAAGGTGGTGCCGGGGGCGAGTACGTCTTTGCCGATCAGCGAGCTGGCCTGCAGTTGCTGGGTCGCGGTCAATTGCGTCTGCACCGATTGCAGCGTGGTATTGAGCTGGCTGATGCCCGACACGGTATTGATCTGGGCCAGTTGCGAGGTCATTTGCGAGCTGTCCATCGGGCTCGTCGGATCCTGATTCTGCAACTGGGTCACCAGCAATTGCAGGAAAGTGCTCTGCAAACTGGAAGCGGCCGACGAGGTAGTGGAACTCGAACTCGAACTGGCAGCACCCGCCGAGCTTGACGACGACGAATTGGAAACCAGATTATTGGTGGTAGCGTTGCTGATCACTGACATGACCTATCCTTACTGACCGAGAGTCAGAGTTTTGAGCATCAAAGTTTTTGCGGTATTGAGCGTCTCAACGTCGGCTTGATACGCGCGCGAAGCGGAAATCATATTCACCATCTCTTGTACCGGGTCGACATTGGGCAAACTCACATAGCCGTCCGCGTTGGCACCGGGATTATTCGGATCGTAGACAGTTTTTAATGGGGTCGGGTCTTCGATCACGCCCGTCACCTTGACCCCGCCTATCGGACTGCTGGTGGCCGATTGCGAGCCCAGCGGATCGGTTTGGAACAGCACCTGCTTGGCGCGATACGGCTGGCCGTCGGGACCGCTGGTGGTATTGACGTTGGACAGATTGCTGGCGGTCACGTTCAGGCGCTCCGACTCGGCAGCCAGGGCCGACCCGGATATCTGAAAAATACTCATCATGGTCATATCAGGTTCCTGTCGAAAGCGCCGCGAGCATGGTCTTGATCTGGCCCGATAACTGGGTGAATACGGCCTCGTAATGCACCGTGTTATCGGCGAAATTGACCCGTTCCGTATCCAGATCCACCGTATTGTTGTCGGCGCTCGGCTGATCCGGATTGCGATACAGCAAGGGGCCGTAGTTATCGTTGGCGCCGCCGCCCGGACTGCTCGCGCCCGGCACCTGTCCAGCCGCGTCAGTGGCCAGCGTCACCCCGCCAGGGGCCGCGGCTACACCGGTCGAAGGCGCCGCCATGGCAAGCGTGCCGTCATTGACCCCGGTCGAGATGCCGCTACGCGCCAGGGCTCCGGTCAAGGCTTGCGAAAAATTCACGTCGCGCGCTTTGTAATCGGGCGTATCGGAGTTGGCGATATTCGATGACAAGACTTGTTGCCGGTAAGCGCGCAAATTCAGCGCTTCCTGACCGAACTTAAATTCCGTGTCGAGTTTATCCATGGCTGCACGATTCCCGCTTTCTGATACTCGCTTCGTATTCCCATTACGCGGTGCCGCCGCCCGAATGCATTTCAGGCCGGCCAGCACGGCGCTCGGTCAAACAGATGGGTTGCACCGCAATTATCTCAAAAATAAAGCGGTAACAAACTGCCCAACCCACCGTCACGCCACATTACGTCAACAAAAAGTGTTTTTTGCGAGGGATTTTTCACCCTTGGCACATCGTAATACCCGAAGGCCACGGGCAATCGTGCGATTAAGCGGCAAAGCGCGCTTCAATTCAAGGTATTCGCGGTATCTGCAGTCACTACAATCTAAGTTGTAGTCGAGAGTATCGTGTTCCGCAAATTCGTTCGATGTGAAATTGACGAAACAGGACACCAGATTTTTTTGGAGAGTCGCAATGGCGCTGGATCAAACGCCCCCGGCACGACCCGGGGCGCGGCAGGCGCATCGGCAACACTTACCGGTCCGGTGGAGCGCCATGTTGCGTCGGCTGGCGCTGGTAGGCAGTGCCCTGGGGCTGGCGGCCGGCCCCGCAGCCGCGCAGGTTTCCGCCAGCGGCACCATGCTCGCACCGCAAGCTGCCAGCGCACCCGGCACCGGGCATTTTGTCAGCGGTGTGGCGGATGCCATGCCCAAAATACCCAACCACACGCAAAATAGCTCAAACGGTCCAGCCGCCCTGCAGATGCCCTCGCATCCCTTGGTGCTGCACCCTGTCATGCCGACTTTGCCGGTGATTGAGCCGCCCCACCGGATCTCGATCGCGGTTTCCGCGGGCAATCAAGGTTTGACGCAGACCCGCAGTGTTGCGCCTGTCACCGCTTCTGTTGTGGCCCCCATTGCGGCACCCATTTCCACCCCTATTAGCCCGGCTGCTCCGACTCCGGCTGCGGCAACCCCCGCGCCGCAGCCCAACCCGCATGCAGCGGCCAACCCGTCGCAGAATACGCTCGCCAATATCGCGGTCCCGCCCTCAGTCGGCGGCTTGCTGCCGGCGCCGCGCATCGATCCCAGCATCGGGTCGCCCGACCCGGCGCCGGCCAACTCCAGCCCCGCGCCGGCTGCGACCGCCGCGGCGTCGGCTCCGGTGCCGGCCCTGGCCCCCAATGGAACCGAAAATAACGAAGCGATACGCGCCAGCGCGGACCAGTTCTTACGCCAGCAAACAGCCGGCCTGCCGGGCCAGGTGGGCATCAACGTGACCGCTATCGCCCCGCGCGGGCTGAGCGCGTGCGATTCGCTCGAGGCATTTTTGCCGCCCGGCGCCCGTCTCTGGGGCCGTACCACGGTCGGCGTGCGATGTATCGGAGCCCATCCGTGGGTGATGTATCTGCAAGCGCTGATTTCGGTCAAGGCCACCTATTTCGTGGCCAGCCGCGACATAGCGGCGAATCAGGTGATTCAAGCAGGTGATCTGACCCCGCGCGAGGGCGATCTCACCAACTTGCCGCGCTCGGTGGTGACCGACCTGTCGCAAATTATCGGCAAATCCAGTATGGAGCACATCAGCACCGGCTTGCTGCTGCGCCAGGATATGCTGCATACGGTCGCGGTGATTCAAGCCGGTCAAACAGTCAAACTGGAAGTGCAAGGCAGCGGGTTTTCCGCCAGCTACGAAGGCGACGCCGTCAGCAGCGGCGGCACCGGCGATTCAGTCAAGGTTCGCACACCGTCCGGCCAGTTGGTCAACGGCATAGTGAAGGATCGCGATACGGTCGAGATTCCGCTTTAGCTCTGTATTCAGCCGCTTGAGCCGCACTTGAGCCAGGGATCTTAAGCGTTGAATTAAATGGACTATTTTTATGCGCTGTAAGATTACCGCTAAAGTTTCGCCGCCGATTGCCGTTACAATAGGCAAACCATCAGTTGGATGCCATCGTGAAAATTGATCCGAACGTCACAAGTACGCCGAATAGCGCCTCGTCGCTAACTGGTGGCGCGCAGCGTACCGCGCAAGGCGACGCTTCAACGCAGACCGCCGCCACTCCTGCCGCACCGACCGTCGCGACCTCGGCTGCCGCAACCTCGACCAATGCCGCGGCTACCGAAACCGTCAATATTTCGACCATTTCGACGCAACTGCGTGCGGCCGGCTTGTCGGGCGATATCGATACCAAAAAAGTTTCTGAAATCAGAAATCAGATCAGCAACGGTCAATTGGTGATTAATTCCGCCAATATCGCCGACGGCATACTCCAGACCGCGCGCGACCTGGTTTACGCCCCGCAAGAGGAAGAATAATCCTGGGACCGAGGGTGTTGAGGTAAAAACTGTGGTTGGTTAATGTGCAGCACACCAGGCTATAAATTCATGGAACACTCAGAACAGTCCGACGCCGCCGCAGCCAACGCCGCCCTGCGCACCATGAAAAGCGCGCTGCTGATCTATGTCACCGAAGAACAGGCCGCGGCCGCCGAATTTGCCAAAGTATTGGCAGAAGAACAAGCCGCATTGCTGGCGGGTCCGGTACTGGACGATTTGCCGGCTATCGTCGACCGCAAATCGGCGTTGATTGCCCGTTTGTCCGAACTCGCGCTGCAAAGAGAGCGTTGTTTGCAAGCGCTGGGCCACGGCAACGGCCGTGCCGGCATGATCAGCGCGATCGAGCAGGATTCCCGCCTGACAGCCATTTGGGAAGATTTGGTGCGGCACGCCAGCGAAGCGCGTTCGCGCAATGTGACCAATGGCATGCTGGTACGTACCCGGCTGGACTACAACCAACGCGCACTCAATGTGTTGCGCGACGCTTGCGGTATCGCACCGGTGGCGATCTACGGACCCGATGGCCGCATGCCGGCCTCGATCCGCTAAACCGCCCAATCAGGCTATCCGCCAAGGCGGCCCCAATAAGGTGGCCCAGGCCCAATAAGCCGACCACCGCGCCGCCAGCACCACACCCCTACGATACCCGCTCAGGCGGCTCATGATTCTGCCGCAGCCGAGCCCAGTGGGGCCAAGGCCGCCATCAGCGCTGCGATCAATTCAGGCGCGGGCCGCCGCCGTCGCACGGCGCCGGAATATAGCGGTTGACGCACTTGCAGTGCGCTGGCCGTCGCCACCGGCCGCGGGTTGCGCTCAAAAGCCAGGCAAGCCGGATCCCACGCCAGCCCGCAATGCGCCAGCAAACGGCGCACCTGAGCCGGCAAATCGCCGACCATCGCCTCATAATCCACTTCGAGCAATACGCCGGCCGGCAACACCGCACGCCAGTGAGCCATCAAAGCGTCGTAGGCGGCGTAATAACGCCCGAGTTCGCCCAATTCAAAGCTAAACGACGCCGTGCCCAAAAGCTTGGAGAAACACGACAGGCAGGTCTCCACCGGATTGCGCCGGGCGTGAATAAAACGTGCATTGGGCAAGGCCAGATGAATCAGCCCAAGTTGCATGAAATTGGGCAGCGTCTTGTCGACAACCCGCCGGTGAGCCCGCCCGATACCGCCCAGATAACCGATACGGCGCTCATACGCGGCACCGATGGCCGTGAAATCCGGCGCGCTCAGTGCGCCGAGGATCGCGGTTTCGGCCAGGCCCTCGCCCGCTTTACCTCGGACACATTCGCCCAGCGCGTCGGAAAACGCCTCATATTCCCCCGCGCCGTATACCTCGGGGTGACTGGCCAACACTTGCTCGATCAGGGTCGAACCCGAGCGCGGCATGCCGATAATAAATACCGGCGAGTCGGAAAGGTCGCCTCCTCCGGCACAGGCCTGGAGATGATCCCGGGTGAAGGTCTGTCGCACCCAGGCGTAACGCGCCATGGTCGCGGCTTCGTCGTAGCCGGTCAGGCGGCGCTGCAAGGCATTGCCTTGTAATACATGAGCGAAGGCGGGTTCATCGGCACCCAGTTGCGTCAGCGCATCGGCCAGCGCGAAATGCAATTCGATACGATCTTGCGGACTAAGCTGGTCGCGGCGCCCGGCGAACCGCTCCAAGGCCAGATAACAGGGATGGTCGTAGGTCAGACGGGTGACCGAAGCCAGTTTGCGATAAGGCCCGACCCGATCGGGCACCAAGCCGACCACGGTCTGGTATGCTTCGCGCGCCTCGTCGATGCGGTTCATTTCACGCAGCGCGTGAGCGCGGTTGGTATGGGCCTCGGCAAAATCGGGGCGCAACGCGACAGCCCGGTCGTAGCTCTCCAGCGCCTCGGCGTGCCGATTGAAATGGCGCAGCAGGTTGCCCCGGTTATTCAGCGCCTCGACCAAATTCGGCTCAAGTTGCAGCGCACGCGACTGACTCGCCAGCGCCGCGGCGTAATCCTTCAAATCCAGCAAGGTATTGCCGCGATTGTTCCAGGCCAAGGCGAAATCCGGCTGAAGCGAGAGTGCGCGTTCATAGCTGGCGAGCGCCGCCTCATGATGCCCCAACTCATGCAGCGCAATGCCGCGGTTATTCCAGGCGGCGGCGAAATCGGATTTAAGTGCCAGCGCCGCGTCATAAGCCGCGAGCGCCTCCGCATAACGCCTGAGCTGCTGCAGCGCATCGGCGCGAGCGGATAGCGCTTCTGCTTCAAGGTCGGTAGGGTTGCGAGTCATGGCTTGGGGGCCGGCAGCGTTATATCCGCGAGGCGGGAACCGCGGTGGCGCGGCAGGGCAGCTTAGCCGGATGATTCCGGCGAGGTCCAGGCAAGTTCCCGCAGACGGGTCCTGAGGCGGGTCACCGCCTGACTGTGGAGTTGGCATACGCGCGACTCGCTCACCTCCATGACCGCGCCAATTTCCCGCAAATTCAAACCCTGCTCGTAATACAGACTCATCAGCAGTTTTTCACGGTCGGGCAAACGTTCGATCGCATCGATCAAAGCCGCGCGCAAGTGCTCGTCGAGCAAGGAACTCAACGGGTCGGCGCGATCGACGCAAAAACGGTCGAGGAACGGTTCGTCGTCCCCGCCGCGATCGAAGTCTTCGTAATAAATAAGCTGGCTGCCGTGCAATTCCTGCAGCAGGGATTGATAGTCCTCAAGCGGCAACTTCATGTGGCCGGCTATTTCGGTTTCCAGCGGCGCGCGTCCGAGCTGTTGTTCGACCTCATGCACCGCATGCTCAACCTCACGCGAGGTTTTACGCATGCTGCGCGGCAACCAGTCGTTGTTGCGCAACTCGTCCAGCATCGAGCCGCGAATTCGCTGGCTGGCATAAGTTTCGAACTGGGCGCCTTGATCTTCCTTGTAACGCCCGGCGGCATCCATCAAGCCGATCATACCGGCCTGGATCAGGTCGTCGAGATCCACACTCGCCGGCAATTTGGCGATCAACTGCAATGCCAGCCGACGCACCAAAGGTGCGTACTGAGTGAGCACTTCCGAAGAAGTGGCGACCTTTCCCTGAGCGGTGTACATCATATTGTTATTAGGCAAGCTGAGTCGACGGCACCAGCGTCCTTGCGCTCAAACGCGAACGATCAGGCACCGATGCCGCGACGGGACGCCACGGCCAGTGCAATAAATCGCCCGCAACCCGGCGATAGTCGGCCGACGATGGCGCTGCCGGAAAAGCTTCCACTACACTGCGGCGTAATTGCTGCGCGCGCGGTAGTCTCGGATCTGCCGAAATAGCGCCTGCCGGGGATAAAGAAACCGCCAGATAGCGGTTCGCCACGCCCGAGAGGTTATGGTACACGCTTTGTGCGTCGCTGGCGCTAGCCGCGCCATTGATCAGCACCCTAAATTGCTGCATCGCATGGGCGTAATGCAAGCGTTTGACGCAAGCATAGGCGCCGGTAATCGATGCCGCATCGACGCGCATCGCAATCACCACATCATGCGCTTGCATCGCCAGTCGCGACAAGCCGCCGTCGCTATCGAGCACGGCATCGATCAGCACGATGTCGGCAAAGCCGTTGATCGCCGCGCACAGTTGCGCCGGGTCCAATTCGTCGAGGCTGGCGCGGGGCGCGGGCAACACCGACACGCCGTCGGCGGTTCGCCCCACGGCTTGCTCCAGTACCAAACGCCCTTGCACCACGTCGCGCAAAGTACCGCCCGTCACAATCCCGAGCGACGCGGCCACCGATCCCGGACCCCCGGCGCTCTCGTCGATAACCAGCACATCCTTGCCCTGATAAACCAGCGCGGCGGCGAGGTTGGCGACGGCGGAACTGGTGCCGGCACCGCGCACCCCGCCGACCACGCTGACAATCCGCGATACGTCCCGCGCCAACAAGCGGCGCAGGCCTTCGGCTTGATCCAGCACAATCTTATCCAAGGCGGACCTCGCTCAGGTCGGCCGCTGCGTGCGTCGGGACCGCCGCCATCATCGCGGCGAGTTCATCTTCGGCGGGCGCAAAAGGCGAACTCTCACGGGGTACGGCAAAAGCGCTTTCGATCAAGAAGTCCTTGCGCGCCACATAGAGATTTTCCGGTACTTTCTGTCCGGTCGAGACATAATGCACCGGCAGCCGGTAACGGATTACCGTATCGAGCACCGCACCGATATTGGTGGCCTCGTCCAGCTTGGTCAGAATGCAGCCGGCCAGGTCGGAATGTCCTTCAGTCGCCTGGCGGTTGCGATAGGCGTGCACCACCTCGTTCAAAGTGTCGCCATGACTGGTCGCGTTAAGCAGCAACAAACGCTGTACCGGCGTGCCGGTGCCGCATAACATGGCAACCTGCTCGGACACGGTGCGGTCGCGCTGACTCATGCCGATGGTGTCGATCAACACCATATGTTTGTTACGCAGCTCGGAAAGAGCAAGGCGCAAATCGGCGGCATCCTTGACCGCATGCACACCCACCCCAAGAATTTTGCCGTAAATGCGTAGCTGCTCGTGCGCGCCGATCCGGTAACTATCCGTCGTCAGCAATGCCACCCGATTGGCGCCGTAGCGCATCACACAACGCGCCGCCAGTTTTGCCGTGGTGGTGGTCTTGCCGACACCGGTCGGGCCCATCAGGGCATAAACCCCGCCGCGCTCCAGCAGGGCGTCTTCGTTTTGCAATACCGGAAGGTTGCGTCCCAGTGCCGCTTTCAGCCAATCCATCGCCTGCGCATGGTCGAGCTGAGTGGGCATACGTTCGATCAACAATTTGACCAATTGCGATGAAAAGCCCGCGGCAAGCAGGGTTTTGGCCGCCTGGCCGCGCGCCGGATCGCGCCGCTGCCGGTCGCTCCACAGCAGCCCGGCCAGTTGTTCTTCGATCACGCCGCGCATCGAGTGGATTTCACCGATAACGCTTTGCGCCACCAATTCAGCGACTCGCGCCTGCGCCTGGTCGGCCGGCTCCGCCGCGAGTTGTGCGGCGAGATCGTGCAGACCGCCGGAGGTATCGCCCATTTCGTTCGTTTCGCCCGGGGCAGCCGACACCGGCATTTCCGGCAGCGGTGCCGGGGCGGGCATTACCGCCGCAGCCGGTAGAGGCAGCGGGGCTGGGGCCGCTTCAGACGCGACCGGCGGGGCGACGGCCGAGGCTGCAAGCGACGTCTCAAGCGACGCGGCAATCGGCTCAGGCAGGCTGGCGGCAATGACCGGGGCCGGGGCCGCTTGCGCCGGAAAACGGCTGGCCATCGAAGCGCTTACCGTGGTGCGCATCGCGTAGGCCGGTTGCGGCAAGGCCGCCAGCGCCGGATAAGAGCGCACCGGCGGCACGGCAAAAGCAGCGGCACTATCGGGCAGAGTCATGGCAAGCTCCTGACGGGCGGACGCAGTGCGCGCCGGGGCAGTCACTGAAGCCGGCACGGCAAACGGTACGGCCTGGGCCGCTGGGGAAACCGCAGGCACCGCGCTATCCCGTGGCGCATGGTGATGACGCTCGGCATTCCAATCCGAAGCCGACTGAGAAGTGTGCTGAGAAGCCGGATGAGAATCCGCATAAGCCGGCAGCGCCGTGCTCGGGGCGCCCATGCTGCGAGCCATTGCGGTGGCCGCCATCGCGGTGGCCGGCGTTACCGGGTGAGACGTCGCTTGCACAATTTGGTCGTGCGACTGCGGCATCTGCGGCGTAAATTGCGCTGGGACCGGTTGCGCCGCCTGGGAGCGGGCGGCGGCAGACCGGTCGCTGCGCGGATCTTGGTGATGCTCTTGACGCGGGTCTTGACGCGGGTCTTGGCGTAACTCCGAACGTGGTTCGGTGCGCGTTGCTGGACGTGCGTCAGCCTGTGGCTCGTAGCCCGAACTTTGCGCCGCGGCGCTTTCGGCTCGCCACGCGGCGATGCGCTCCGATTGCTGGCGCAGCGAACGCTCGACCGCGCGTTCGACCACATGGTCGACCGCCTGGTTCGGTTCGGCCGGCTTGCGTGCGGCCGGCGCCTGGGTGCGTCCTTCGTAGGAGGCGGCAACGCCCGCGGTATGCTGGTCATCCCAGGTCGGCCGGGACGGTGGACGCGGCGAGGCCGAGTCGGACGCATAGTGCGAGGGATAATCGACACTGGCGGCGGGCGCACCGAAAGTCGAGGCAAACGGGTCCGGCAGGGCAGCCCCGCCGCGCTGCGGCATCTGCGATATCGGCGCTGAATACGGTAGCTGCGAAGCATGCGGTACGGGTACGGGAGCGACGGGCGCACCTTGAGCTTGCACCCCGCTATCGCGCACCGGTTCGGCGGATAAACCGGGATGCGCCAGCGTCGCCAGATCGTTTTCGGCCAGCGCGACCAATTCAACCCCGCCATCGACGGCGCGATTGCTCAGCACTACGGCATCGGGGCCCAGCGCTTCGCGCACCAGGCGCAGCGCCTCACGGGACGAACCCGCGAAGAATTTACGAATCTTCAAGCTTGACCTCCGATCATGGCAGTCACTTTAAGGGTCCGGGTGTCGGGCACCTCGGCATATGACAAAACTTTAAGTTGCGGCAAACTACGCCGCAAGAAACGTGCTAACAACGCACGCAATGAGTGCTGAACCAGCAAAACCGGAGGAAACCCAAGATTCTGCTGCCGTTGCAAGGCACTCTGGGTTTCTTTCAAAAGCGTGTTGGCCAGACCCGGCTCCAGGCCCGGCTCCTGCATCCCGGCCGGGGTCGCGGACAAGGCTTGCGCCAGTACCCGTTCCAGCCCGGCCTCCAAACCCATCACATGCATTTCACCCATCCCGGGGAACCATTGTTGCGTGATCGCCCGGCCCAACGCCAAGCGCGTCAAGGCGGTCAATTCATAAGGGTCGGTCACCCGGGGGGCATTTTCAGCCAGCGCGTCCAGGATGGTGCGCATATCGCGAATCGGCACCCCTTCGTCGAGCAGATTCTGCAACACCTTTTGCACCGCGGTCAGCGGCAATGCCTTGGGCACCAGATCTTCTGTCAGCTTGGGCGAATCTTTGCCGATGCGGTCGAGCAACTGCTGGACCTCCTGGCGCCCCAGCAATTCGGAGGAATGGGTGACCACCAGATGATTCAAATGGGTTGCAATCACCGTGCTGGCATCCACCACCGTGTAACCGAAGACTTGTGCCTGCTCGCGCAAAGCGGGTTCGATCCAGACCGCGGGCAGGCCAAAGGCCGGGTCTTTGGTCGGCGTGCCCGGCACGGTGGCGCTGACCTGGCCCGGGTTGATCGCCAGCCATTGCCCCGGGAAGGCTTCACCGACACCGATCTCGACGCCTTTCAAGGCAATCCGATAAGCGTTGGGTCGCAATTCGAGGTTGTCGCGGATATGAACCACCGGCACCAGGAATCCCACTTCCTGGGCGAATTTTTTACGGATGCCTTTGATCCGTTTGAGCAACTCGCCATCCTGGGCGCGGTCGACCAAGGAGATCAAGCGATAGCCGACTTCCAAACCCAGCGCATCGATCAGCGTGACGTCGTCCCAGCTCGCTTCGGGCGCTTCGGAAGCTACCGTGGTGACCGGTTTGGCGACCCCCGCGATATCGGCCAGGCGTTTGGCTTCGGTGCGTTGCGTCATGCGGCGCGCCATCGCGATCATGCCGCCGCCCAAGGACAGGAAAGCAACATGCGGCATGCTGGGAATCAAGCCCATCACCGCCAGAATCACCCCGGTGATGGTCAGCACCCGCGGATTGGAAAACAACTGCGAGGTCAGTTGGGTGCCGACGTCTTCGTTGGTCGCTACCCGGCTGACGATCACGCCGGCCGCGGTGGAGATGACCAAAGCCGGAATCTGCGCCACCAGACCGTCGCCGATGGTCAACAGCGTATAGGCCTTGGCCGCCGCGCCGACATCCATATCGTGCTGCACCACGCCGACGATCAAACCGCCCACCACGTTGATCACCATGATCATCAAACCGGCGACCGCATCGCCCCGGACGAACTTGCTGGCACCGTCCATGGAACCGTAGAAATCGGCTTCCTGGGCCACCTGCGCACGGCGGCTGCGGGCCTGGTCTTCGGTGACCAAACCCGCGTTAAGATCGGCGTCGATCGCCATCTGCTTACCCGGCATCGCATCCAGGGTAAAGCGGGCGGATACTTCGGCGATACGCCCGGCGCCCTTGGTGATCACCATAAAGTTGATCACGATCAGGATAATAAATACGACGATACCGACCGCGTAGTTGCCGCCCACCAGGAAATGCCCGAACGCTTCGATCACCTTGCCGGCGGCATCCGGCCCGGTATGCCCTTCCAGCAACACGATCCGCGTCGAAGCGACGTTGAGCGACAAGCGCAGCAAGGTCGAAAACAGCAGCACGCTGGGGAAGGCGGAAAACTCCAGTGGTTCGCGCGTATACATGCTGACCAGCAGCACCATGATCGACAGCGCGATGTTGAAGGTGAACAGCAGATCCAGAATAAACGCCGGCAACGGCAAGATCATCATGCCCAAAATCATGATGATCAGGATCGGGCCGGCCATGCCCTTCAGCTGCAGCCCTTGCAGGGCCTGCGGCAGTTTGAAACGGCCGGCGGCGGCCGGTGAGGGCGTACTCATGCGCGACTTCCTTCGCTATCCAACTCGTCCGGCACACTAAACTCGGTGGGCTGGGTCGGTGCCGCGCCACCCTCGCTGTGCCAGCGATGCAATTGATAAACCCACGCCAGAATTTCGGCAACGGCGCCATACAGCGCCGACGGAATCTCATGGTTGAGTTCGGTATGGTGATACAAAGCGCGCGCCAGCGGGGGCGCCTCGATCAAGGGAATATTGTGCTCGGCGCCGATTTCGCGAATCCGCGCGGCAACCATGTCCGAGCCTTTGGCGATCAGGCGCGGCGCACGCATCTGACCGTCCAGGTATTGCAGGGCAACCGCGTAGTGCGTCGGGTTGGTGACGATCACATCGGCTTTAGGCACTTGCGCCATCATCCGGCGGCGCGCCATTTCACGCTGTTGCGCCCGAATTTTGCCTTTGACACGCGGGTCGCCTTCGTTTTCCTTGAACTCGCGCTTGACCTCTTCCTTGGTCATGCGCAATTTTTTGCCGTGCTGCCAGATCTGATAGGGCACATCGACCGCCACCAGGATCAACATGGAAAAAACGATCCACAGACAGCACACGCCGACCAGATGCAGCGCATGCGGCATGGCAACGCTGGGGGTCTGAAGAATCAGGTTGGCGGCGTCCGGGCTGTAATGACGCATCACCAGAAATCCCACCCCGCCCACCACCGTCGCTTTGGCCAACGCCATCCCGAGCTGGGTCAGGCTTTGCGCCGAAAACATTTTGCCCAGGCCCTTAATCGGGCTAAGACGGGTGAAGTCGGGGGTTAAACCCTTGGCGCTCAGCAACCAGCCGCCCAAAGCCATCGGCGACAAGATCGACACAGCCACCAGCATGGCCAGCAAGGGCGCAATCGCCATACCGCCGCGTGCCGCCAGCATGCCGGCGTTGGGAATCACCAGCGCGGAGTCAAAACTGAGCGCCCGGTCGAAAGTGAAGGCGGTACGAAACAGGGTGGAGAAAGCTTGACCCAGCTCACCGGCCATGGCGTAGCTGCCGCCGAACCCCACCAACAGCAGCAAAAACGTGGTCAGCTCGCGCGAGCGCGCAACCTGGCCGTCCTCACGCGCCTGTTCCAGGCGCTTCGGAGTCGCCGCTTCTGTCTTTTCGAGATCGCTTTCTTCTGCCATGAATTCTCCGCGCCGTGGCGCGTGGCGCGCAAGGTGCTGCGCGCGGAGTTACCCCACTGAACTCATTATTCCGTGTGCCGTCCATGCGTGATCGGCCAATAAACATGCGGAAACAGGCGTATTTCGAGTGATGGGATGGCGGCGGCGTCAGAACCGCCTGGATTCAAGGCGCGCGGGGCACCGGCGGTAGCTTGCCGAAGCCGGCAGGGGCAGAAAAAAAGTGGGATTGTGCGTAAAACCAACCTGCGACCAACCCGCGCGGATTGGTCCGCACGGGTTATGCATCATTTTTATCAGAAACCGAGGCTGGTCAACAAGTCGTCGACCTGTTCCTGGTCGCTCACCACATCGCTATGCAGTTCCGGATTGACTTGCGGACCGTTAAGCAAGGTTTCGCCGGAGTGCGGGGTGCCGATGACAACCGCCTGGATCTCGGCACGGCGCTCCGCCGAAATGTTTTCCAGCAGCACCGCCAGCAATTGCTGCTCGATGTTGTACACCACTTCCATGATTTTCTTGATCACCTGCCCGGTCAAATCCTGAAAATCCTGAGCCAGCATGATCTCCATCAATTGTGTATTGGTGGCCTGCGTTACACTGGGTAATTCTTTCAGATAGGTGCGCGTATCTTTAACGATATCCCTGGCCTGGTCGATCCCGACCGGCTCATCGAACCATTGCTGCCAGCGCTTATCGAGCGCCTGGGCGTCTTTTTGCAACTGTTCTTGCAAGGGTTTGGCAATTTCGATCGAGTTGAGCGCGCGTTCGGCTGCTTGCTCGGTCATCGACGCCACGTACTTCAGCCGGTCGCGGGCATCGGGGATCGCCACCGCGGCTTTTTCGACTTGCTTGTCCAGCCCCAGCTCGCGCATGCTTTCGCGCAAGGTACGGGTCAACTGGCCGATGCGGTTGATAATCCGTTCCGCGGCTTCATCGCCGCCGGCCAGATGCGCGACTGCGGCTTGAGCTTCGTTCTCGGCGGCGGCGGCTTCAGCGGCCGCGTCATTCAGGGTAGGTTCGCTGCTCATGTCAGGTCCCCACTTTGGTCATTTTGTCGATAATCTTGGAAAGCTTTTCGTCCAGTGTCGCAGCCGTGAACGGCTTGACCACATAACCGTTCGCCCCGGCTTGAGCCGCCGCAATAATGTTTTCTTTCTTCGCTTCCGCCGTGACCATCAACACGGGCAGATGCGAAAGCGCCGCGTCGGCACGGATTTCCTTCAGCATCGAAAGCCCGTCGAGATTCGGCATATTCCAATCCGAAACGACAAAATCGAAATTGCCGGAACGCAACTTGGCCAACCCGGCCAGCCCGTCTTCTGCTTCATCGACGTTGGCGTAACCCAGCTCTTTGAGCAGGTTGCGAACGATCCGACGCATGGTCGGAAAATCGTCCACCACCAGAATCTTCATGCCTTTATCCATCGTTTCAGCTCCCCAAATCCAGTAATCGCACGGTCGTTTCGGTGCAGGCTGCAACACACTGATACTGGCACCAGCACCACAAACGCCGCTTCGTATTCATCTTTAAACGCGATGCCCGCGGCCGCCCATAGCGCCCAGACAGGTCATCAAACGCCCACTGATATCGCCAAGTGGCGTCACTTCATCGGCACCGCCCAGCGCAATCGCCTCACGCGGCATGCCGAACACAATACAACTCGCCTCGTCCTGGGCAATCGTGTATGCACCGGCCTGGCGCATTTCGAGCAAGCCGGCCGCGCCGTCTTTGCCCATCCCCGTCAGAATCACGCCCAACGCGTTTTTACCCGCATGCAGCGCCGCCGAACGAAACAGCACATCGACCGAAGGCCGGTGGCGATTCACGGGCGCGCCATAATCGAGTTCCGCGACATAATTCGCCCCGCTACGCACCAGCTTCAGATGCGCATCGCCCGGTGCAATATACGCATGTCCGGGCAACACCCGCTCGCCGTGCTCAGCTTCCTTGACGGTAATCCGGCACAGGGTATTCAGACGCTGGGCAAACGAACGGGTAAAACCCGCCGGCATATGTTGCGCAATCAGCACCGCGGGCGAATCGGGCGGCAACGGTACCAGCACTTCCCGTATCGCTTCAGTGCCACCGGTCGAGGCCCCGATGATAATCAATTTTTCAGTACTGATCAGCGGATTACGCAACAACGGCGTTTCGCCGACAGCGCCGGACCGTGCCGCCTGCGCCGGGGTTGCCTGCACATGATGGCGCACGCGGGCGCGGGCGGCGGCGCGGATCTTGTCGGCAATCATTTCCGAGTAATCGAGCATGCCGTCGCGAATACCCACCCGCGGCTTGGTGACAAAATCGACTGCGCCCAATTCAAGCGCACGCAACGTAATTTCCGAGCCGCGTTCAGTCAGGGACGACACCATCACCACCGGCATCGGCCGCAAACGCATCAACTTCTCGAGAAAGTCGAGCCCATCCATCCGGGGCATTTCGACGTCGAGCGTCAATACGTCCGGATTGTGTTGTTTGATCAGATCGCGCGCCACCAAAGGATCGGGAGCGGTGGCACATACCATCATGTCCGGATGACTGTTGATGATTTCACTCATCAAGCTGCGCACCAGCGCAGAATCGTCCACACACAACACTCTGATTTTCGGTTGAGAACTCAAGCCTCCTCCACTGTCTGGTTATTGCGCCGGACCCCGTTCACACCTACGACAGGTGCCGCAGCTTTGGGCCGGCTGAAAAGTTCGACTTTCGGACGTGTCGCCAAGTCCGGTTTGTCTCTATAAGGCGATGCACCCTTGCGGCCGAAGATCTCGATTTCGCCGTGTGCACGCTGGGCGCGCTGTTCGCGCAATTCGCGCGCCAGAGTCTGTTCACGCTGCGCGATCGACGGGCCGTCGGTAGCGCTTGCGACTTCTTGCTGCAATCTTAGCTTTTTCACCATCACCTGTCCGGTGCCGGGCAAAAATGCCACTTTCCGCGGATAGGTGCCTTGCAGATCCTCCGCCGTCACCCGTATTTTTTCCAAGGCCAGATAACGCCGTACAAATTCCGAATTACGGTCGCCGATATTCAGCGTGGTCATGCCGGCCAGCACCGCGGCGCCGCCGAACACCTTGGCCTCGAGGCGTTCGCGTTTGGCGCCGCCCTTGAGCAATTCATTCAGCAGCACTTCCATCGCATACCCACCATAGCGTATCGCGTCGGAAGCCGCGCGACTGGCATCGCTGTCGTCCGGCAACATAAAATGATTCATCCCGCCGATCCCGGCGGTACGGTCATGAATACAGGCTGCGACACACGAGCCCAATACCGTCGACAAGACAATGTCTTCGGTGGTGACGAAGAACTCGTTCGGCAGCAGCTTGACCCCTTTACGATGAAAGGTGGTATCCATATAAAAATTGCTGGCAACCGGAAGCCCACTCATGGTCTGCCTCCTTGCCCGGGGTCGCCGCCGGACATTGCGGTCGCGCGAGGCGCGCGGTCATGCGTCAACTCATAAACGGTCTGCCCCCGAAGCTTGAATGATCGGGTGACATAGGTAAAGTTCTCGGAATGCCCGGCAAACAACAAACCGTCCGGTTTCAGCAACGGCGCAAACTTCTCCAGAATACTGCCCTGGGTCGGTTTGTCGAAATAAATCATGACATTGCGGCAAAATATAACGTCAAACGGTGCCCCGGTCTTTTGCACCTGCGGCCAGGATCCATCCGTCAGATTGACCTGAGCGAAGGTGATCATCGAGCGTAGTTCGGGCCGCACTTTGACAAATCCCGCTTGCTCACCGGTTCCTTTGAAGAAAAAACGCCGCAACCGCTCGGGCGACATATTTTTAACCTGCTCCATCGTATACACACCGGCCGCGCCTTTCGCCAGCACTTGCGTGTCGAGGTCGGTGGCCAGGATTGTCGCCTGCGACGCCTTGGCGCCCAACGCCTCGATCAGCGTGATCGCGATCGAATACGGCTCCTCGCCGGTGGATGCCGCGGAACACCAGACGGTTACCTGTCCGCGCGCTTTGGCAATATGCGCCGCGAGCAGCGGAAAATGGTGCGACTCTCTAAAAAACGAGGTCAGGTTGGTGGTCAGCGCATTGGTAAACGCTTCCCATTCAAGCGGATCGTCTTCGCGCTCAAGGTCGTCAAGATAGCTGCTGAAGCTGGATTTCCCACGCGCTCGCAAACGCCGTGCGAGACGGCTATAAGCCATGTCACGCTTGTGATCGGACAAAGCGATGCCGGCGCGCTGATAAATCAATGTACGAATCCGGCCAAAGTCCGCATTCGTAAAATCGAAGTCGCGCTCATGGTCCATTCCGTTGCCGACCGGAGCGGATTTTTCATTACGACGCTCTGCGCGTGCTTCCATACATATCCTCTCGCAGCATCTTGATTGCCGCAATCTTGTTCCATTTCGTCACACTGCTGCCACCAGCATGCCAGCCAAATGTTGCACCGGTATGCACCTTACCGGGCAATGCTGTTTGCGACCGAGCTCCAGGAACAAGAAGATGCATCGCCGTCAATCGCCGGCCGATGCATCACTCATCACAACCTATGAAGCCACGGTTTCGATCAGGGCCATTTCCTCGCTGGTCATCAATTTTTCGATATCCATCAGGATCAACATGCGGCCGTCGATGGTGCCCAGGCCCGTCAGGTACTCGGTCGTCATCGAGGTGCCGAATTCGGGCGCCGGACGGATCTGGTCTTCGCTCATGGTCAAGACATCGGAGACCCCATCGACCACCATGCCGACCACGCGGCTGGCAACGTTCAAAATAATCACCACGGTTTGGTGGTCATACTCGACGCGGCCCAGGGCAAACTTGATGCGCATATCGACGATGGGCACAATGATGCCGCGCAGATTGATCACGCCTTTGATGAAATGCGGTGCATTGGCGATCCGCGTGACGGTGTCGTAACCGCGGATTTCCTGGACCTTGAGAATATCAATGCCGTATTCTTCTTCGCCGAGGGTGAAAATAAGAAACTCTCGGCCGGCGGCTTCAGCCTGGCTTCCGCGCCCGACAGCCGCTTTGATGTCTGACATGTTGTTCTCCGGGTTACCTGTTCGTTAATGTTCGGTGTGGTGTGCGCTACGCGCCGCTCAAGCCGCAGCCAGGGTTTTGGTCGATGCCACTTGACGCGCCACTTGATGGCCTCGATTCAGCGCCGGCACGTCGACAATCAAGGCGACACTGCCGTCGCCGAGAATGGTCGCCGCCGAAATGCCGTGGACTTTGCGGTAGTTGGTCTCAAGATTTTTCACCACCACTTGCTGCTGTCCGACCAGCTCATCGACCAGCAAGGCAAAACGCCGCCCTTCCGCCTGCATGATGGTCACGATGCCTTGTGTCGCTTCCGTGCGGGCATCCGCGATCTTGAAGATCGCATGCATCTCGACCAACGGCAGGTATTCGCCGCGCACCCGGATCACCCGCTCGTCGCCGGCCACCTGATAGATATCTTCGTTCGACGGCTGCAGCGACTCCATCACGAAGTTGAGCGGCAGAATAAAGATCTCGCCCCCGACCTTGACCGACATCCCATCCAATATCGCCAGCGTCAGCGGCAGCACAATCCGCGTGGTGGTGCCGTTACCCGCTTTGGACTGGATTTCGACATGACCGCCCATCGCCTGGATGTTACGTTTGACCACGTCCATCCCGACCCCGCGGCCGGACACGTCGGTCACTTTTTCGGCGGTCGAGAAGCCCGGCATAAAAATCATCTGCCACACTTCTTCATCGCTCATCGAATCGCTGGACGGCAAACCTTGCTTGGCCGCTTTCGCCAAAATCTTGTCGCGCCGCAGACCTGCGCCGTCGTCGCTGACTTCGATAACGATGTTGCCGCCTTGATGTTCGGCCGACAAAATCAGTTGCCCGGTACCCGATTTGCCCGAGGCCATGCGTACTTCGGGGGTTTCGATACCGTGGTCGAGACTGTTGCGCACCAAGTGCGTCAGCGGATCGATAATGCGTTCGATCAGGCTCTTGTCCAGTTCGGTCGCCTGACCGAAAGTCACCAGTTCCACATCTTTATTCAGCTTGCTGGCCAGATCGCGCACCAGTCGCGGGAAGCGGCTGAACACATAATCCATCGGCATCATGCGGATCGACATCACCGCTTCCTGCAAATCGCGGGCATTGCGCTCAAGCTGGGCCATGCCGTTGAACAAACGATCGTGCAGCACCGGGTCGAAACCCGACGCGGTCTGCGCCAGCATGGCTTGCGTAATCACCAGCTCGCCCACCAGGTTGATCAATTGATCAACCTTTTCCACACCGACCCGTATCGAACTATTTTCGCTCACCGCAGCGGGCTTGCCGGCCGCGGCCGGCGCTTTGGCGGCAACGGCATCGGCCGCCGGCGCTTCATGCGCGACCGCCGTCACCAGCACCGGCGCCGGCAACGCGACGGGCTCGGGCGCGGACGGTTCAGGAGCGTCCGGCGGCGTTGCCAGCAATTCTTCCAGTGCCGTGCGTGGCACGTAACTGCCGGGCTTCACATCGATTTGATCGGCATCGATCACAAAACAGCAGACGGCGATGATGTCGTCCGCCTTGCAATCGCTTTGCAACCAGACCGTCAAGACGTCGCCCTGCTGGTTACGATCGAGGATGGTGCCCAGATTACCGACTTCTTCGACCAGCAAATCGCGATCGCGATCGCCCACGCCGGACAAGCGAATTTTCAGGCAGGGTACGCCGCCCGCTTCCTCATCGGCAGCCGCATCGGCATCGCCGTCCGCGGAATGACCGGCAATTTCCTGCAGTTGCTGCATCAGGTGGCCCGGCGGATCGGAAGGATCGGCGGGGGCCGCGGCAACCGGGGCGGGGGCAGGCGGGGGCGCGGCGGGTTTGGGCGCCGGGACGGAAGCCGCAACCGGGGCAGGCGCCGCCTTGCCGGCCGCCTTGGCGGTTTCCTCATCGGCCAAAGCCTGCAGCCGCGCGCACATCGAAGCCACCAGATCCGGGTCCGGGTCGGTGCTGGCGCGTAAGGCCTGGACCAGCTCGTGCAACACGTCCTTGGTATCGAGGAACAGGTCGACCATGTCCGTGCGTAACGTCAATTCACCGGTGCGGGCACGATCGAGCAAAGACTCGAGAATGTGCGTGGTGTCGGTCAGCGCGGTAAAGCCAAAGGTCGCGGCGCCCCCCTTGATCGAGTGGGCCGAACGGAAAATCGCGTTCAGGTCCTCCGACTCGGGGTTAGCCACGTCGAGGCCGAGCAAGAGTCTCTCCATCTCGGCCAATAACTCATCGGCTTCGTCGAAAAAGGTCTGGTAGAACTGTGTAATGTCGAGTGTCATGCGTGTTTACCCATATGGGCCGAGCAAGCTGCTTTAATAAACCCGCCTCGATCGGCCCGGCGTCGCAAGCATCGCGATAAACCGGGCAGACGTCTTTGCGTCACGTATTCGGTGTTTCGATAACCCTATTCTATTGACACACTGGTTGCGGCTACATCTTGTCACGCGCACCTGATGCGCTTTCGCAACGCATCGCCCGGATCGCCTTCACGCGCCCTCGATCTCGACCAGAGAATTCACGATATCGGTCAAGGTCTGCGGGTCAAAAGGTTTATTCAACCAGCCATTGGCACCCGAGTCGCGCGCCTGCTCTTTGAAGTCGGCGCCGTCTTCGGTGGTCAAAATCAGGATCGGCGTGTCTTGGTAGGTTTCGAGTTCACGCAAGGCACGAATCAACTCAAGGCCAGATACCGTCGGCATGTTCTGGTCCGTCAAGATCAGATCGAACTGGGTCGCCACCGCTTTGGCCAGCGCTTCGCGGCCATCCAGTGCGACTTCAACCAGATAACCTGCCTCGGTCAGGGTCGCCTCAAGAATTTGCCGCATCGCAGCTGAATCATCGACTGCCAATATGTTTTTTGCCATAGGGTCCCCCGCTAGGTCATTGCGTGCCACACAACTCGTTCCGATGCACCAGTCCAGATCAGGATCAAATTCAAGGCGCTTTGGGCGGAGGAGCGAATTGCTCGATCACGCCACTCGCAGCACCATTTGAGTTTGGCACGTCGGTCGTTTTCAAATCTTGATGGGTATAGGCTAGTTCCGCCTTCCGATTCAACACAATAATACTAATTCGGCGATTGGTCGGGTCTAATGGATCATTTATATTTCGCGGCTCGGTCGAGGCCAGGCCAATCACGCGCAATAACTTGGTTTCGTCCATCCCGCCCGCAATCAACTCACGCCTTGAAGCATTCGCACGATCCGACGACAACTCCCAGTTGCTATACCCTTTTTCGCCGCCGGCATAAGGATTTGCATCAGTATGCCCTGACAATACGATCTTATTTGTGACGCCGTTCAAGGCGCGACCGATTTCCCTCAGGATAATCTGCATATAAGGCTCGACGATGGCACTGGCATTGGCGAACATCGGCCGGTTTTGCGCGTCCACAATCTGGATCCGCAGTCCTTCACGGGTGATATCTATCAGAATCTGCTGGCGGAACTGCTTCAGCTCGGGGTTCGCCGCCATGGCGTTATCCAGCTTGATCTGCAAATCACGCAAACGATCCGAGTCGACTTTTTCGTCATTGCCGCCGGCGCCCCCGGCCACTTTATCGTTGATCGGACTCGTGCCCTGATCCAACGGCTTGTGCTTGCCCTGGGCGTCGCGTGTATCGCCGTTTTCCTTCATCAAATCCATGCCGCCCGCCACGATCACACTCGCGCCTTCGCCGGTGTGTGAACCGCCCAGCAACGCCGTGCGCAACGGCATCTTGAAGTAATCGGCAATTCCCGATAATTCAGCGGTGTTGATCGAACCCAGCAGCCACATCAACAGGAAAAACGCCATCATGGCCGTCATGAAATCGGCATACGCCAGCTTCCACGCGCCGCCGTGGTGCTGATGGCGGGCTTTTGCGCCTCGCTTGATAACGATAGGACGTTCGTCGCGCTTAGCCATGACACGTTTTAGTGATGAATTGCATTAAGCGCTACAAGTGCCCTGTTCCGCAAATTCGTTCGATATGAAATCGCCCATTTGACCGCTCCGCGGCGCCTCTCCTCCTCGCCATAGCTACGACTATGACTCGTCGTCGCTCCTTGCTGACGCCCCGAAGGAAGTCCCTTTTGGGGAACGGCCAAATGGACAATTTCATTTATCAAACAATTTACGGAACAGGACACTAGCGACCCTTAGCCTGCTTAACGTGATCTTCAAGTTCGGTGAATGAAGGCCGTTCCGTCGAAAACAGCACCTTGCGCCCAAACTCTACCGAAAGTGCCGGCGCATAACCATTCAGATTTGCCAGTATGGTGACTTTGATACATTGCAGCATCTTGCTCGATTCGGCGAGACGCTGCTCCGCCAATGATGCCAGCGGCGAAATAAATGCGTAAGACAACAAAATACCCAGAAAAGTACCGACCAGCGCCTGAGCGATCAAAGCACCCAGCTCGGAGGGCGGCAAACCGGCCGATGCCATGGTGTGGACCACCCCCATCACCGCCGCCACGATACCGAACGCCGGCATGGCGTCACCCAATCGCTGCAGGCTGTGCACCGGCATCTCGCCTTCACTGTGATGGGTTTCAATTTCCTCGTCCATCAGATTTTCAATTTCAAACGCATTCATATTGCCGCTCACCATCAAGCGGAAATAGTCGGTGAGAAAATCCAGTACATGATGATCCGCGACGATTTTCGGATATTGCTGGAACAGCGGGCTTTGCGACGGCAGATCGATATCGGATTCCAGCGACATCATGCCGTCCTTGCGCGCCTTGGCCAGCAAAATGTAGAGCAGCGCCATCAACTCCATGTAGACAGCACGATTGTATTTGGAGCCGCGCAGCAGAGTGGGCAACACCTTGAGCGTCGCACTCATCGCCTTGGTGTTGTTACCGACAATAAAGGAACCCACCCCGGCGCCCGTGATCATCAAAAATTCTATGGGTTGAACCAGTGCCCCTACGTGGCCGCCATCGAGGGCATAGCCGCCAAATACGGACAACAACGTCACGATGTAACCAAGAAAGACCCACACTACCGAGTTCCTTTTGCGATGGTGCTATGTATGAGCAAAGTCCATGCCCTCAATGATGGATTACGGCAATCAAGGACCGGAACTGTAGGGCCGATTCAAAGAATAGCCGTGCCCTAAGCCCTGCAGACTGATTTACCCGGCATTTTGACACGGTTTAAGGTCCAGGAATCTATGCCAAATCAATGACAGCAGAGGAATTTAAGCGAAGGCGGGGGCACGGAAGGGCCAAGCAGGGGGAATTTATGGGTTTGAGGCGGGTAAATGCAGTGCCGCGGCATGCTCAAATCCGGGCGCCACTCAGGCGCACCGGGCAACAGCCGGGCTCAGGCGGCCAAGGCGGAACCGGCCAGAGCCAGATCGGCGGCTTTTTCCGCCGCGGCTTTACGGGTTTTTCCGGCACGCGACGGCGGTTGGCACAAACCGCACAAAACGCCATGCTGCGGGTCGTGCGCATGAGCCACAAAAGAACCGCTGCAGCGAGCGCACGGCGTCATTTGCAACATGCCGCTATCGAAAAAGCGCACCAACGTCCACGCCCGGGTCAAGCCCAGTACCGGTTCGCAGCCCTGCATCTGGAAATGCTCCAGATAAAGCCGATAGCTTTTCACGACTGCCTGCATATTGTCGCAGCCGCCGTGTTGACGCATAAAACGGTAGATGTTGTAAAACAACGACGAATGAATGTTGGGTAACCACGTGGTGAACCAATCCGTCGAAAAAGGCAGCATGCCTTTCGGCGGCGAAACGCCTTTGAGTTCTTTATAGAGTTTGATGAGCCGGTCGCGGCTCAAGCTGGTTTCGGCTTCCAGCAATTGAAGGCGTGCGCCCAATTCGATCAACTCTATAGCTAGAGTGATTTCTTTGGCTTCGAGCACTATGCTTTTGCCGGCCATATCTTCGATTCCTACAAAAGCCGGATCGTTAAAGCACGTTCCACGGCCAATCAGCCTATATGTTCAACCGGCTGCCCCGCCAACAGTATGGCTGCGTGCGATTGCGCGGTAGCGCTATTTTTTCCAGTGTGGGTTAATGCCGACAAAATCGCGTGGTCATCAAACCGAAACCGGCACAACAACTGGCTGGAAGCGGCCAACTTGACCGTCTGGGCCAGCGTCAGATTGGCAATCACGTCGGCCAATTGCTCCGAGATACCCATCCGAAACATGCCGGTCGCCTTGTCTTCCCTGACCAGACGTTGCGCCAGCAGCAGATATGACAGGTTGACTTCCTTGATCTCGTTGAGCGTGTCGCTACTGGAGCCCATGATTCCCTCACTTAAAGTACGGTCGCAATGGCGGAGGCTAAAACCTTGAAACCACTACCGACTTGGACCCGATTGTGAGGAAACCGTAAAGATATGGAAATAGGACTAACCCCCCAATCCCAAGGGGTATTCTTCTGAAAAACATGTAGGAATTTTTCTTACACGAATGCCGTCCGTGCTGTGTGCACAGACAAGACGGTGGAATCTGTTCTAACGGACGCCACCAGGAAAACTTTAGGGGGATTTTTAACGATAAGTTAAAAGTGCTATTAAATAGTATAAATATTTAATAGCAGATCGTAAAAAACCTATATACAGATAAAATTCACTCCAATATCGACCATATTAAGTGATGATTTTTAACTGCCATTACTTAAAATAAGCGGCTGGTTGAACGCTCGGCCTGAATTGCCGCAACGCACCATCGCGCAAACAGGTCCTGCTTTTTTGGCCGGCACCCGCCGCCGTCACCATAAAATAAAAAACGGGGGCGGGTCGCACAAAAACCACGTTTTGCGCCAAACAGACACATGGATAATCCACCCCCAATTTCTGCGACGGTGCCGGATTGAGTCAGACGCAATCTTGTTACCGCACTCGCCAGCCGTGGCACACTATGTCAATGCAGTTCTATGACGGACCACAACCTAATTTGTTCCATGAAAATATCTCTTTTTATTTACCGTCTGACCCGTATTGCCAGCATTTCAGCCGCGCTATTGCTGATGGACGGCGCCTATTGCCATGCCGCATCGGCTTCCGCGGTCAGTGCCGCGGCGGATGAAGCGCATCAAACCGTGATTCTGATACGGCACGGAGAAAAACCGGCTGAAGGCCTGGGGCAATTGAACTGCCAGGGGCTCAATCGTGCTCTCGCCCTGCCAAGCGTGCTGCTGGCCAAGTTCGGCAAACCTGATTTCCTGTTCGCGCCCGATCCGGCACAACAAAACGTCGACCATGGGCAGAGTTATTACTACATCCGTCCGCTCGCCACGCTTGAGCCGACGGCGATCCAGTTCGGCATGCCGATCGCCACACCGTTCGGTTTCAAGGACATCGACAAGCTCAGGCTGCAATTGGACCAGCCGGCCTATCGCAATGCCCATGTCGTGATTGCGTGGGAGCACACCATGGCCGAACGTTTGGCCCGAAACCTGGTGCAATCGTATGGCGGCAACCCATCGCAGGTACCGCGCTGGAACAGCGACGATTTCGATAGTATTTATATCGTCAAAGTGGATCGCCGCCAGGACACCATCACCACCAGCTTCTCGGTCGACCGCGAGGGTTTGGACAAACAATCGAGCGTTTGCCCCGGTCCGGCGCCTATTGCGCCCTGAGCCGCACTCCCGACACTCCGACACCCCCAGTCACCCCCTCACACCCTGATTACAGGCTTGGTCGCGCCTGATTCAGGATGGATCGGGGCCGGCCTTCTGCTGCGCCAACCACAGGGCACCGGCGGCGGAGTCGGCCGCAGCCCGCACCAGGCGCGCCTGGTGCGGGCTGGGAATAAACTCCGCCAACGCAGGGGCCAGGCCGCCCGTCAACGCCACCGGCAAGCTAACGGCCGGGTCCAGCGCCGTAATCATGCGCGCGATCTCGGCTCCGGCTTGCTCCAGCAATGCGCGGACAAAGGGGTGTTGGCGATGTGCCAGGACCGTCGGCGCCAAGCCCGCATAGTCGGCCTGGCGGGCTGCCGCCAGCCACGCAATCAAGGTTTCACGCGTGTGCGCGCCACAGGCGTCGAGCAGCGCGCCGGCATAAGCATCGACACTGGCACGGCCGTCGAGCGCATATTGCGCATACTGCATGGCACGCAAGCCCAGCCATGCACCGCTCGCTTCGTCGCTGGCCGGAAAACCATAACCGCCTACCGTTTCGCAGCGCCCATCACGATTCAACACCGCGCCGATGCTGCCCGTGCCCAACGCGATCACCACCCCGGGTGCACCTTGATGGGCTCCCAGCAGCGCCGTGTAGGCGTCGCTTTCGACCACCAACTGCCACAGCGGCGGCGCCGCCGCCACAAAAGCGCGGCGCCATGCTTCATGATTCACTCCGGCCAAGCCGCATGCCAGGATGCAGGACGACCAAGGTGGTGCTGTTTCATCCATCCCGTCCAAGCGCGCAAAAGCTTGCACCGCCGCGCTCTCGATCGCGGCCCAGGCCGGGGCCGCGCCCAGTGCCAATGCCGACGGCCCCGCTTGAGCGCGAGCCAGCACCCGGCCGCGGCTATCGGCCAACACCAGCCGGGTTCCGCTGCCGCCGCCATCGACGCCGATCAGATAACGCAGCGCGAGGCGCTCCGCCACGGAACTCATGACGAGACTCCGGTGGGCGTCGAGCGCGAAAGGGAAAACAGGGGAAAGGCAAACATCGAAAAAACCGGCATCGTGGAATTTATTGCGGACGGCGACATGCCATCAAGATGCCGCGATTCGCGTCGTCGTTAGTGCGGGAAACCACCTCGTAACCGGCGCCTTGGCATAAGGCATCGGCCTGGGCAAAACAATCGTTCCACGAACTCGCGCCGCTACAGCTAATCCGCTGCGTCGGGCGGCCGTCGGAAGTAAACAAGCTCGGTGCGGAACTGCACGCGGTCAAAAGAAGCGCGGCAAACGCCGAAGTGATACGCATCGTCTCAGTCCATTAATTGGCTCGTGAATCAGCTCACGAGCTTAGCCACGTAGTGTGTCCCATGCGATTTATATCGCAAATCGAGGCGCTATGGTTGGATGCTGCACACTTTGTCGCTTGCGGCGCGTTTCAGACCGCACTTCCGGGGACTTGGCCAAGGCGGATTAGTAATAGCCGTAATGCGGCCCGTGTGCGTAATATCCACGCGCCGGCACCACCACACAGCCGCTCAGTGCAACACTTGACAAAGCAACCGTGGCAATCAGTAATAAGCGTTTCATAGCAGTCTCCAGTTGAGGTGGACTGACTATAACGAGCGCACCTGCCGACTAGCGTTTCGAGATGTAAGGAAGTGATGCGAGTTCTGCGCCGCCGACATCGGCCAAGCCGACTTGAGCCGGGGCTCAACGACCAGCCGTCACAGATCGCGACTAAGCGCGATAATGCAGGGGTAATGTCGAGTTACATGCCGCGCAAGTCTGTCATATGCGGCAGGCAGGTATTTTTCAGGAGCAGCAGATGAGATCCACCCGCGCCGTCGCCGCTGTCGAGCGACTCAAGGAACGCAGTCAAAACCCGAATTACGCGATGATCGTGGCCAGCGGCCTGTTTTATCTGGCCTTGCGCACCGGCGAAGGCGGCACCGAGAAACTCAGCCAGCCCCTGCCGCTTGACGACTTTGTCAAATTCGTCAACGGCTTCGGCCCGCCGAAGCCGCGCAAAATCAGCAAGCTCGACGAGGCTTTTGAAAAGCAACTGGTGAGAAAGGCCGATTGAGTGCCGCTCAGGCTAGCGCGGGTAGCGGCCTGAGCAGCACCGTCAGGGACCGCACGCCCTGCGCCCCCCGGATCAGGATACCCTCGATATCGGCCGTGGCCGATGGGCCGGTCACCAGCACCGCATAACGCGCGGTGGCAAAATCCGCACAGCGGTAAATATCCTGGATTCCCGGCAAGATCGCCGCCGGATCCAGCAACACCACCAGATGCTGCGCCAGATAACCGATTGCGTTCACCTGATATTCCGCTTCGCTGAACCAGACCGAGCCGGTTTCGGCAACGCCATAACGGGCGCGAACCACCGCAATCTGCACGTCGTGCAGCGAGGCTGGCGGCGTTGCGGCGCTCAGGGGCCGGTCGCCGGCCACTTCCGGGCTGGCCGAACAAAGCGGCAAATCGGCGCCATGCAAAGCTTGGATCTGCTGCCGCAGATCGGCCGCGGAAGCGTCCGGCTCGACCTCGACACAGCGCCCCCCCATCAGCTCCAGCGCCGTGCGAAATTTCGCCAGACGAGCATCGGCGTCCGGCACCGCGGCAGGAAAATCCGGCACGGCCGGCAGCGGCCGCGACTCGGGCTGAGCCGCGCGTACCCGAGCCAGAAAAGTATCGCGCGTCGCGCTACTGCTGCTCTTGGCCAGAACGGCCGCGGATGTTTGAGTTGGATTTGGGGTGGTCACACGGGGTCCTTGTCTTTAGCGGCGGCCCGATTTTGTTTGTACCAGTCATGAAAAGTGACTTTCGGCGTCTGCGGCAAATCGCGCTGCAAGCCCCAGATATTCAAGGGGTTATACAAAACAAAGTTGGGCAGCCGCTCCAGCGCCACGCCCATCGACTTGACCGTGGCCCGATACAGTTTCGGGCTGGCGAGTAATTTCCCCGCCATCTTCAGCGCCTCGGTTTTCACAAACGGCAACTCATGGCGTTCGGCAATCACCGTGCGCCATTTATAAATTTGCTCGTGGATATTGATCTTGACCGGACAGACATTGGTACAACTGCCGTTCAGCGTCGAAGCAAACGGCAAGGCGCTGAATTTTTTCAGGTCGTAGGTCGGGTTGATAATCGCGCCGATCGGGCCGGAATAAGTGCTGCCATAAGACAAACCGCCGCTGCGCCGATATACCGGGCAGGTATTCATGCACGCGCCGCAGCGGATGCATTTGAGCGAAAACCAGAAATCCTCCATCGCCAACCGCTCGGCACGCCCATTGTCGACCAGGATAAAATGCATCTCGGTGCCGGGCCGCGGCGCGCGAAAGTGCGAGGTGTATTGAGTGATGGGCGAACCCAAGGCACTGCGCGATAACAGGCGGATAAACACCCCGAGATCCGCGATGCGGGGAATCAGCTTCTCGATACCGATCGAAGCGATATGCACCGGCGGCACATTGGCGGATAAATCGGCATTGCCTTCGTTGGTGCACACCACCACGGTACCGGTCTCGGCCACCGCAAAATTACACCCGGTCATGCCGCCCGTGCGCTCGGCCACAAAATACGGCCGGGTATTCTGGCGCTGGCTTTCGGCCAGATAATGCACATCGCTATTGTCCGGGTCGGTGCCGATGGTGCGCCCAAACAGCTCAGCCACATCGGTGCGCAATTTGTGCACCGCCGGCATCACGATATGGCTTGGTTCTTCCTGGTCCAATTGCTGAATCCGTTCCCCGAGATCGGTTTCCATCACCTCAATACCGCGCGGCTCAAGGTAATCGCGCAAACCGCATTCATCGGTCAGCATCGATTTGCTTTTGACCAGCTTGTTGATGCCATGCCCCGATAAAATCTGGTGCACGATCACGTTATGCTCTTCCGCATCGGCGGCCCAGTGCACCGTCACCCCGTTCGCTTCGGCACGCTCGGCAAATTGAGCCAGGTAATCGGACAGATGGGATAAGGTGTGTTCCTTGAGTTGCGAGGCCCGTTCGCGCAATGCTTCCCACTCGGGCAACGACTCGCTCTGCGCATCGCGCTTGCCGCGAATATCCCACAGCCGCCGGTCATGAAACGCCACATGATCGGTCTGCGCAATAAAAGACGCCGCCCGCTTGGCATGATCGACCCGTTTGCCGGATGCCGCTTGCTTGGTTTTGCTCGCTTTGAACACACTCATTCGCGCGCTCCATTCAGGATCTGCGCCAGGTGAATGAATTTCACCTCCAGACCCAGGCGTTGGGCGCAACCGCGTTGATGCATCAGGCAGGACATATCGCCGGAAACGATATAGTCGGCACCGGCCTGCTGATGATCGCGCACCTTGTCCTGGCCCATACGCACCGATACGGCTTCTTCGGAAACCGAGAAGGTGCCGCCAAAGCCGCAACACTCGTCGGGACGCGCCGGTTCGACAAAACGAATCCCTTTGACCCCGGCCAATAACGCCAGCGGTTTGGAGAACGGCGCGCTGTTTATTTCCGAAATCGAGGCTTGATGCAAATGGCGCAAGGCGCTGCAACTATTATGCAGTCCTACCGCATGAGGGAATTCGGCCCAGGGGAAATCCGTGACGCCCAGGACGTCGTGCAGGAACTCCGCCAGGTCATAGGTGTTGTTGCGGATCGCCGTCACATCGGCGGTTTGTTCGATGGCGGTGAAATGCGCGCGGATATGGTTCACGCAACTCGCCGACGGCCCGACGATGTAGTCATAACCGGCGAAATTGCGGGTGAAAACCTGTTCCGCCCCCGCCGCATCTTTTTGCGCGCCGCTATTGGCCATGGGCTGGCCGCAGCAGGTTTGTTCGCGCGGGTAGTCGACCTCGACACCCAGCCGTTCCAGCAGTTCGAGCGTCGCAATCGCGACCTCGGGATAAAACGCATCAACAAAACACGGGACGAATAAGGCGACTTTCACTGTCTCTCCGTGGATATCTTCCGCTCTCGATTAAATTCCAAATGCCGGGCCGCTCGGCCTTTCGGCCAACGCCGGTTAGCATAGCACCAGGTTTGCCGATGCGTATCCAAGCCGCATGCCAAAACTGCAACTCATGCGATAACTGATGCCGCGCCTCCCGACCTGATTTGCTACTTGCATATAGAAAACATACGTACTAGTATGTAAATAACCAATCTTAATGGAGTTTGTCATGCCTTTAGTCCGTATTTCATTCAAGCAAGATAAGTCGGCCGCCTTTCGCAAAAGCGTGGCAGATGCGATTCAAGGCGGCTTGATCGCCGCGGGCGTGCCGGAACACGATCGCTTCCAGATTATGAGCAGCCACGGCGAGGACCTCATTTATGACGCCAACTACCTGGATATCGCGCGCAGCGACGGCATTGTGATCGTGCAGATCTTTCTCGCCGCCGGCCGCACGGTCGACAAAAAGCGCGCGCTTTATCGCGGCATCGTCGAGCGCCTAGTACGCGAATGCCAGGTCCGTCCTGAAGACGTATTTATCAATTTGATCGAATGCGCGATGGAGAACTGGTCGTTCGGCAACGGCGCCGCGCAATATGCCGACGCGCCGCCGGCCCATTTGGCCAAACCGGCTTGATGGATACCGTGGCGGATACTGGGGGGACGATTCAGCGATGATGGAAAAAGCCGTATCGAAGCGTACCGCGCTGGTACAGGCGGCCAAAGCGCTGCTGTGGGAAGGCGGTTATGAAGCCATGAGTCCGCGCGATGTGCTGCAGCGCAGCGGCGCCGGGCAGGGCAGCCTGTACCACCACTTTTCCGGCAAACAGGCGCTGGCCCTGGAGGCGCTCGACGAAATCGCAGCCGAAGAGATGGCGGCAATCGATGTGGTGTTTCAGCGTAACGCGCCGCCGCTGGCACGGATTCGCGCTTATCTGCAACGCGAACGCGAAGCCTTGCGTGGCTGCCGGCTGGCCCGGCTGGCGAATGAAAGCGCCATCGAATCGGCCGAGTTTCGGCGTCCCATTGGGGTTTTTCTCGAGCATATCGCCCGGCAGTTGCAAACTTGCCTGGAGCAGGCCCAAGCGGCCGGCGAACTGCCCGCGACCGTAGGCACAGCGGAGGTGGCTGCCGCCTTGCTGGCGATCGTTGAAGGGGGGTTTGTCCTGGCGCGGGTGCATTGGGACGCTCAGCGCATGCAACATGCGCTAAACGGCGGGATCCAACTACTCGACGCCCTTACCCTGCGCGGGGCAGCCTAACGAGCGAGCGGCGGCCTGATTCGTCAGTTTCAGGCCGCCGGCAAACCTTGGCCGGAGCGGCTCAATCCGTGGCGCAATCGCGTGGCAAAGGGCCCATGAATAATTGCCGCGGCCGGCCGATTTTCTGGTCCGGCTCCGAGATCATTTCGTTCCACTGCGCAATCCAGCCCACCGCGCGCGCCATGGCAAAAATGCTGGTGAACATGGGGGTAGGAATGCCCAAGGCACGTTGCACAATACCCGAGTAAAAATCGACGTTGGGGTACAGCTTGCGCGACACAAAATATTCGTCTTCGAGCGCGATCTTTTCCAGTTGCATCGCCAGCTTGAATACCGGCTCGTCATGCAAGCCCAGCTCTTCCAGCACCTCATGGCAGGTCTCGCGCATCAGCTTGGCGCGCGGGTCGTAGTTCTTGTAGACACGATGACCGAAACCCATCAGCTTGACCCCGGAATTCTTGTCCTTCACCTGACGGATAAACTCGGGAATTTTATCCGGCGTACCAATCGCCTCCAGCATATTCAACGCGGCTTCGTTGGCGCCGCCGTGTGCCGGACCCCATAGACATGCGATGCCGGCGGCGATACAGGCAAACGGATTGGCCCCCGAGGAACCGGCCAGACGCACGGTCGAGGTCGAGGCATTCTGTTCATGATCGGCGTGCAGAATCAGGATCCGGTCCAGCGCGCGCACCAGTACATCGTTGACCTGGTATGGCTTGCCTTCTTCCGAAAACATCATATGCATGAAGTTTGCGCTGTACGACAAATCGTTGCGCGGATACACAAAAGGCAGGCCCTGGGTATATCTGTGCGCCATCGCCACCAGCGTCGGCAGTTTCGCAATCATGCGCGTGGCGGAAATATCGCGGTGGCGCGGATCATGAATATTCAGCGAGTCGTGATAAAACGCCGACAAGGCTCCGACCGAACCGGTCAGGACTGCCATCGGATGAGCATCGCGGCGAAACCCGCGAAAGAACATCTGCATTTGCTCATGCACCATCGTATGGTGCGTCACAATGTCGACAAATGCCTGCTTTTGCGCGACCGTCGGCAACTCGCCATGGAGCAGCAAATAACAGGTTTCGAGGTAGTCGGCATGGACTGCGAGCTGCTCGATCGGATAACCGCGATACAGCAGTTCGCCCTTGTCGCCGTCAATGTAGGTAATCGCCGAGCTGCACGAGGCAGTCGACATAAAGCCCGGGTCGTAGGTAAAACGGCCGGTCTGACCGTGCAACTTGCGCACGTCGATTACGTCGGGGCCCATGGTGCCTTTGATGATCGGCAATTCCACGCTAGGCGTGCCATCCGAAAAGGCCAGTGTCGCGATCAGTCGCGTGTGGGGCATTCAATCCTCCGTAAAAGGCAAACCGCTGAGCAAATTACCGCTACGAATATCGATATTCACCGAATAACTCGCACTGTATCTTAAAATCCCTTAACTTGCTGCAATGCACCATTCTAAATCGGCCGGGGCGCCATCCCGCCGATCGGCCCGAATGCCCGTCCAGACTTAGCCAGTCTGGACGGGCGTTGGCGGCGCGACCGCGGCCGCGCACGCTACAATGTTAGAAAACCTAAGCATTATCCAGCCGGGAATCAGGTCTTATCGGTCACTTTCGATCCTCCGCCGACCGCCGCCACCGGATTTGCCCCACACCTGTTTATTACCATTCATGTCAAACGCCGCCTCCGCTGCACCGTCATTGCCCTTTCGCCAGGCCCTGTTGGCCATGCTGGGGATTGGGCTGGTCAATATGCTGGTCGCGTTGGACCAAACAGTCGTCAGTACCGCGCTGCCCTCGATCGTATCGGAACTGAAGGGCTTCGAATATTACGCTTGGGTAGCAACCGCCTACCTGCTTGCCTCGGTCGTGACGGTACCGATCTTTGGGCGGCTGGGCGACTATTTCGGCCGCAAACGCTTTGTCGTCGCCTCGGTGGTGATATTCGTCGCCGCCTCCATCTTGTGCGGTTTGGCGGGCAGCATGCCGATGCTGATCGCCGCTCGCGGTTTGCAGGGTTTCGGCGGCGGCATGATGGTGGGGACCGCCTTCGCCTCGGTCCCCGATCTATTTCCCGATGCCCGCACCCGAGTGCGCTGGCAAGTCGTGCTGGCTGCGGCTTATGGCGTCGGTACGGCAGCCGGACCGTCGCTGGGCGGCTTTCTGAGTGAACATTACGGCTGGCGCTCGACCTTTTTTATCAATTTCCCGGTCGGGGCCGCCAGTCTTTATTGCATCAGCCGTTATTTACCCAGCATCCGGCACAGCCGCTCGGGCCGCATCAACCTTGATGTGGCGGGCGCGATATTGATCGCGATTACCCTGGGCGGCCTGCAAATGCTGGTTGAAGGCCTGCCGGCCAGCGGCCTGTCGTGGGCCAACCTGCGCCTGGTGCTGCTGATCGCAGCCAGCATCGGCCTGCTGCTTTGGTGCGAACGGCGCGCCTCACATCCGATCCTGCCGCTCGACTTGTTTCGCCATGCGGACATCGTGCGCTTATTCATGCTCTCGGGTCTGGCCGGTTTTGTGATGTTTTCACTGATCTTTTTCGCTCCGCTGCTGCTGCAAGGCGGTTTCGGCTTATCGCCGCAGACCGCCGGCGTATTGGCGACCCCCTTGGCAGCGTTTATTGCGGTGGGCAGTATTCTCAATACGCATATCGTGGTGCGGCTCAAACAGCCGACGCTGATCCTCAGCCTCGGCTTCTCGCTGATGTTATGCGCCTGCCTGGGTACGGCCGCCACCTTTCAAAGCACGGGACACTGGCTGCCGGTATTGTCGATGATGGCGGGCGGTACAGGTTTGGGTTTTGTGCTGAACAATATGAATATCTTCGGCCAGGAAATTGCCGGGCGCGAGCGTTTTGGCATCACCACCGCGCTGATGCAATCGACTCGCATGGTCGGCGGCATGCTGGGCACCACGCTGATCGGTACGCTGGTAACCCATACCTACGCCTCCGGCGTGGCCGCCGCGTTCAAAAATCTGCCCGGCGCCGAACCCGCCAGCCGCTGGATGGCGCGCTTCGACGACCCGCAAATCCTGGTCGATCCGGCGTCGCAAAACCGCTTGTTGAGCGAGCTGGCGCACACCGCCTTATCCGGCCCGGACCTGCTGCAGGCCTGCCGCGCGGTACTGGTCAGCGCCATCCATACGGGACTGCTATTGACCGCGGCGGCGGCCCTCGCCGCCGTGTTGATGGTGCATAAGCTACGCCACATCGTGCTGCACAAACGCCTGAGCACCCCGCTAACTGCGGCGTCTGTGCCGGAATGAGGCGACGTGCAACAGACGCGTGTAACGGGCGCGTGCAACAGGCGACGTGCAACAGACGCGTGTAACGGGCGCGTGCACCAGGCGACACGCCCCCCACCTCCCCATCAAGCACTAGGCCGCGTCATCTCCAACGGCGCCAGCCACTCGTCATAACGATCCGCCGGGACATAACCGAGCGTCATCGCGGCCTCGCGCAGGGTGGTGCCTTCGTGATGCGCTTTTTTGGCGATCTGGGCGGCCTTGTCATAGCCGATATGACGATTCAGCGCCGTCACCAGCATCAAGTTTTTGGCCAGATTTTCTTCGATCCTGGGCAGATTGGGCTCGATACCCGCGGCGCAAAAATCGTTGAAAGCGGCACAGGCATCGGAGATCAGCGTGATGCTTTCGAGCACGTTGTGCACCATCACCGGCTTGAACACATTCAACTGGAAATTGCCCTGAGTCCCGGCAAAAGCCACCGCCGCGTCGTTGCCGAACACTTGCACGCACACCATGGTCAATGCTTCGCATTGGGTCGGGTTGACCTTGCCCGGCATAATCGACGAACCCGGTTCGTTTTCGGGAATGGTCAGTTCGCCAATGCCGCAACGCGGACCGCTGGCCAGCCAGCGCACGTCGTTGGCCAATTTCATCAGGCCGCCCGAAAGCGTACGCAAACTCGCCGAGACGTTGACCAAAGCATCGTGCGCCGACAAGGCAAAAAACTTGTTGGGCGCCGAGCGGAACGGCAAACCGGTCAATTCGCCGATATAGTGCGCCGCCAGCTCGCCAAAACGCGGATGAGAGTTCAAGCCGGTACCGACCGCCGTGCCGCCGATGGCCAGATCGTAAATACCCGGCAACATCTGGCGCACCGTCTCCAGGCCAAAATCGAGCTGGGCCACCCAGGCGCCGATTTCCTGCCCCAGCGTCACCGGCGTCGCATCCTGCAAGTGCGTGCGGCCGGTTTTGACGATGTTGTCGAAGGCCTGGGCTTTGGCCGCCAAGGTGTCGCGCAGGCGGCCGACCTCGGGTAACAAACGCTGTTGCAATTGTTCCGCCACCGCAATATGCATCGCGGTGGGAAAGGTATCGTTCGACGACTGGCCGCGATTCACATGATCGTTCGGATGCACCGGCGTTTTACTGCCGAGCACGCCGCCCGCCAGCTCAATCGCGCGGTTCGAGATCACTTCGTTGGCATTCATATTCGACTGCGTGCCCGAACCGGTCTGAAACACCACCAGAGGAAAATGCTCGTCAAGCTGGCCCGCCACCACTTCCGCCGCGGCACGCTCGATCAGTGCGGCCACCTCGGGCGGCAACTCGCCGAGTTCGGCATTGGCCATCGCCGCCGCCTGCTTGAGCAGACCCAAGGCCCGGATCACCGGGCGTTGCCAGCGAAAACGCGCCACCCCAATCGGAAAATGGTGAATCGAGCGTTCCGTTTGGGCGCCCCAGTAACGGTCGGCCGGCACCGGCACACTGCCCATCGAATCGGTTTCCTGACGCGGTGTCAGATCGTGCGTGCTCATGGCTGGCTCCCTATGCCGAAGTTAGACTGAAAAGTATAGGGCAAGCCCGGACTGGACGCACGGCAAGCAGCGCCTGACGTCCTGAATTGGCCCGGTGGAAAGCCATGCGATTGGCCTTGGCGGCGCCGCGCAATCTACTCGACAATAGCCGCTGGGTCAGGATCAGGCGCAGGAGACAGATGCCATGCAAGACAACACCAACACTAAAATTCTAGGCCTGATCGGCGGCATGAGCTGGGAATCGTCGGCCGAATATTACCGCCTGCTCAATGAGGGTGCCAAAGCGCGCCTGGGCGGCCACCACAACGCCCGCAGCCTGATGCTGACCGTCGATTTTGACGAAATTGAAGGACTGCAGCATGTCGGCGACTGGGACAGTCTGGCTGCCAAAATGGCCGCTGCCGCACGCCAACTTGAAGCCGGCGGTGCCGGATGTGTGCTGCTCTGTACCAACACCATGCATCTGGTGTGGCCGGCGATCGCGGGCGCCATCACCATCCCCGGCTTGCATATCGCCGACCCGACGGGGCATGCGATACGCGCGCGCGGCTTTGAACGAGTCGCCCTGCTGGGGACACGTTTCACCATGGAACAGGATTTTTATCGCGGCCGACTCGAATCCCAATTCGGTTTGAAGGTCAGCGTACCCGATGCCGCCGACCGGGAAATCGTGCACCGCATTATTTACGATGAACTGTGCCACGGCGTGATCAAGCCGGCATCGCGCGCCGAATTGCAACGCATCATTCAAATCCAGCGCGATCTTGGCGCCCAATGCGTGATCCTCGGTTGCACCGAGATCATGCTGTTGATCCGGCAGCCCGATTCCGTCCTGCCGGTATTCGATACCACGCATTTGCATGTCGAGGCCGCGCTGGATTGGGCTCTCACCGCATGATGGAGCGCTCGCCATAACACCGGGCCGCGGCGCCGCCAGCCGGCGCTAGCGCCCGACGTGGCGTTGCCCGCCCGGCTGGATTGAACTCCATTCGATCAGGCTGATAAACCCGTCGCGCACCGCAATCACCATCGAGCGCTGCTGCACATACACCACCGTGCCCGCCGAGTAATGATGCACTTCGGTCCAACCTACCGCACGCCGCACAAAAATTGCCGTGCCGTTAACGTGGGCCTTGCATTCGAATAAACCAAACGCCCGCACCTGGCGCAGGATGGTTTCCACCGAGGCGCCAAAATCGATGGTCCGCTCGACGTCGCTCGGCATCTTCCAATAACTGCCGTCCGGCTGCGCTTGCGCCCCGCTCCAGAGCGCCTTGAAATTCCCCGCGACCCTGGCTGCCAGTCGCTGCGACGCCATCTGGATTTTTAAATTGATACTCTCGTGCGACTCATCGTGGCTCAGGGGAAACGCCTGCTGCGCCAGAATATCGCCGGAGTCGAACTGCGGCGATACCTTGTGGCAGGTCACACCCCAGTTGGGTTCGTCGCGCAAGATGGCCTGGATCATCGGATAGGGGCCGCGCCCTTCCGGCAGCAACGAGGGATGAAAATTGACGGCATACGGCAAGTAGCGGGACCACTCGCCGATTTTCCAGTTATACGAAACGATCACCAGCACGTCGCAGCCGAGCATCTCAAGCTGCCGCAAATCGGCCTCCTCAAGACGCGATAGCTGCACCGGGATCTTGAGCTCACTCGCCTTGTTGACGATATTGGTGTTGTGTTCGTGGTAATCGTCGACCGGTACCGTGAACAGCTTCACCGGCTCCCAGCCGGCTTCAAGCAGGGTATCGAGAACGCCCAGCGAGCGATCGATCCCGGTAATGGCAAAGCGCATGGCATTCCATCACTAAAGTGGTCACATCAGGCGGGCTGAGCCCCGAGCCGGTACGGCCAGGCCGCAAGGCTCACCACCGCATACCGCGCTCGGCCGGCAAGGACACCCCGTCAGGGCTGCGGTCTAACGCGCGTCCAGTAAACCGCGTTGTAGCAGCAAGTCTAGCACCGCCCGCACCCCGACATCGGGCAACTCATGATGCGCGTCGACCACCAGGTCGGGATGAAGCGGTGCCTCGTAGGGCGAATCGATCCCGGTAAAGTGTTTGATTTCCCCAGACCGGGCCTTCTTGTACAAGCCCTTGGGGTCGCGCGCTTCAGCCACTTCGAGCGGGACGTTGACAAAGACTTCGATAAAATCGTCGTAGCCCAATACTTCCCGGGCCAGTTGGCGATCGACCTGCAGCGGCGAAATCAAGGCGACCAGCACGATCAGGCCGGCATCGACCATCAGGCGCGCCACTTCGGCCGCCCGGCGGATATTTTCCGCGCGGTCGCGGTCGCTAAAACCCAGGTCGCGGTTGAGGCGGTAACGCAGGTTATCGCCATCGATCAAATAAGTATGACGGCCATCCGCAATCAAACGCGCTTCGAGCAAGTTCGCCAAAGTCGATTTGCCCGCGCCCGACAAGCCGGTGATCCAGATCACGCAGGGCTTTTGCCCCATGAGTGCGGCGCGCTGCGCTTGATTCACCAGCAAGCTTTGTAAATGGATCTCGGCTTCCGGCTGCGGCGTCGAATGAGGGGTTGAGTCGGCTTCGCTCATGGTGTGGGTCCCTGGGATTCAATATTGGACAATTCCGGCCCCAAGCCTTCAAACAAAGGCTGCAGTACTTTAGGCTCCGGACGCCAGCGTTCAAGCGAGGTGCGAAACAGCGGTTGACGCACCTGGGCCGCGCTGGCAGTGATAACTTGACGCTTGGTATGATGAAATTCGAGGCACCGCGCGTCCCACTCCAAGCCGCAGTGATCGAGCATACGGCGAACATTGGGCTCCAGATCGGTCACCAGATCCTCGTACTGCACATCGATCATGACGCCTGCGGGCAATACCTGCTGCCAGTGTTGCATCAACGCATCATAAGCACGGTAATAGCGCCCCAGTTCGCCCAGGTCGTAGCTGAACGGAACATCGTGGAACAGCCGGGAGAAATTGGACAAACAGGTTTCCACCGGGGCGCGCCGGCTGTGAATGAACCTGGCATTCGGTAAAGCCAGGTGGATCAAGCCGATATAGATGAAATTGAACGGATATTTATCCGTAATGTGCGAATACTTTTTACCGTCAGTCACGCCGCTATAGATACGCTCCAGATATTCCGCGCCCAGCGGCACCAATTGTTCACCGGCCAAGCCTTCCAGCGCTTCGATATCGATCTTGCCGGGGTCGCCCTCGGGCAGTGCCACCCGGCTCGACAGGGAGCGGGCAAAATCGGGGCTTTCCCCCGCGCCGAACACCCGCGGGTGACTCGCCAGGATTTGTTCGATCAGGGTCGAGCCGGAACGCGGCATGCCGACGATAAAAATCGGCGCGCCGGTGGCATCGCCCAAACCGCCCTTGGCCTTGATCACCTCGGCATTCAGCAGCGCCGGCAAGCTTTCGAACAACTGTAAAGTCAGCGCCTCGTTATACGCCACGTTGGTACGCTTGAGCGCATTGGCTTGCAGGAAGTGCTCAAACGACAAGGCATCGCGCCCCATATCGGCCAGCGCCTGACCGTAAGCAAAATGCAACTGGGCCTGGCTTTCGGTAGGCAAGCGCGCCACCTGCGCCATCAGTTTTTCCATCGCGATAAAGCAGGGATCATCGCTGCTCAAGCGCTTCGATTGAACGAAGTTGCGGTAGTACGTGGTGTTTTCCGGCGCAATCCGGATCGCATGGCGATAGGCCTCATGCGCCTCGGCAAAACGTCCGAGCGCATTCAAGCAGTTCGCCATATTGTTGTACGACACATCGGCGGCCGGGTTCAGTGCCGCCGCCTGACGGTAACTGACCACAGCCTGGTCGAGCAAATGCAATTGCTCCAGCGCACAACCGATGTTGTGATGAATATCGGCATTGCCGGGAGCGAGTATCCCGGCTTCGCGATAACGGCTCAATGCTTCCGGCAGACGATTCAGCCTGGCGAGCGTGGCACCCAGGTTGTTGTACACCCTGGGATCGAAAGGCCGCATGATACGCACCCGGTCGAAACAGACAAGCGCGTCCTCATGTTCGCCGCGAGCGGAGAAAGCATTACCGAGAGCAAATAAATCTTCTGCTGTAGCCGGCTGGTTATCTTGCATCATCAAAGCCGAGCAATCATTCTGGAAAATGGGTAACGAGCCGAAGCGAGATGACCTCACCAGTCAACTCCGCCGCAGCTCATCGTTAGGAATTGTTACAAAGTAGCAGGATTACCCCGAAACTTGGTTTCCAGAAGCTCGCCAATTGTTACCGTTCGTTTAAGACGCGATGACGCGCGCAGGCGCAGCCGGGCAGGACAATGCCGGCCGGCCTTGCAGGAGTGGCGAAAGAGAAGGGGTGCAGAGTGGCCTGGGTGCGGCTTGAGGCGCAAGTTGAAGCGTAAGTCGAGTGACTTTAATCCAGCGAAAGCCGTAGCGCAAAACCCACTAAAGCCAGCGAAAAAGTCCAGCGTTGCAACGTTTGCGCCAGAGGATGGCGCAGCAGCCAATTGGACAGGCGCGATGCGCCGAAGGCATAGACCATATCGAGCAGGAACCCGACCGCCACCAGCAGGATGCCCAAAGCTGTTACCTGCAAGGCCACCGCGCCCATTTCCGGGTGAATAAATTGCGGCATCAACACCGAACAAAACAGCAAAGCCTTGGGATTCATCAAATTGGACAACAAGCCCTTGGAAAAAACCGCGAGCAGGCGTGCCGGCTTGGCCGCGGCACGGCCGTCCGCCGGCATGGCAAAGCCAGGCGAGCGCAGGATTTGCCAAGCCACATAACCGAGATAAAGCGCACCGCCGAGGCGAACCACCTGGTAAAGCGCCGGTGCACCGCGCAGCAAAGCCGCGACACCGCACGCCGATAAGATGACATGCATCGAACGTGCGGTCGCAAGACCCGCCGCCACCACCAAACCGCGCCTCGCGCCGCCGGTCGCGCTGGTCTGCAGGACCAATGCCATATCGGGCCCGGGCAAGAGGAACACAATCAGCAAGGCGGCTGTATAGGGCAGCAAAGTGGACCACAACGAGGACAACAGCAGGTGCAGCGAAAGCATCGGAAACTCCCATTGGAAGCCCATAGTGTGCCTGTATCGCTCTAGAGAATATTGGCGCAATACCAATACAAAACATACCAAGTTAGCGATAAACTCCATTTATATAATATTAATTAGAGAAAATCGCCATGCCGCCCTTGGACAAAATCGATCGGGAAATCCTGGCCCTGATCCAGCGTGACGGACGCATCAGCAATGCCACCCTGGCCGAGCGTATCGGTCTGAGCGAAACCCCCTGCGCCCGCAGGCTCAAACGCCTGGAACAAGAAGGTTATATCGATCATTACCGGGCGGTGCTGGCACCGCAGGCGGTCGGTATCGGCGTGGTGGCATTCGTGCAGGTCCGTTTTGCCACCCACGACCTGACCATCTCCAATCAGTTCGAACGCGAAGTACTCGCGGTGCCGCGCATCCTCGCCTGCCACAACATCTCCGGCAGCGCCGACTATTTGCTCGAAATCGTAGCGCGCGATCTGGCCGATTACGGCCTGTTTGTGCGCGACGTATTACGCAGCTTGCCGGGTGTGACCTCGGTGGAATCGATGTTGTCGCTGCGCGACGTCAAGGGGCGCGGCGCTTTGCCGATTTTGTGACGGCAGGCAGCCATGCGCCGTGTAGCCGCTCATTCAGCCGGCGGCCTGTGGCACATCGGTGCTTATGCCCAGTTCCTGTCGAAATCCGGCCCACCCCTTGGGGGTGACTTGAATCACCCGTGACGAGGTCGAGCGCCGCAGCCAACCTGCGGCGCATAACACACTCATAAAACGCACCCCCAAAGGGCCGGCCAGGTGGTGGCTGCGTTCGGTCCAATCCAGGCATTGTCGGGCCACCCCGTGCCGGGTCGGTTTTAGTGCTGCCACGTCGAGGCCCAAGGTGGCGAACCAGGCTGCACCCGCGGCCGACACCTCAAACCGCTTTTGCTCTTGCGCCACGATATAACCTCGAACTTGCAACGCCTGCGTCACGGCCACCCCGAGCTGGCCCGCCAGATGATCGTAACAACAGCGGGCAAACCGCATTCCCTGAGCTTCACGATTGAGCGGCCGACGCCGGATCTCGGGCTGCGAGTCGAGTACGGCCAGATGCTCAAGCGCTTGAGCCACCTGAGCGTCCGCCAGGCGATAGTAACGATGCCGGCCTTGCGTTTCGCAGGCAAGCAAACCACCGGCGAGTAATTTGGCCAGATGTGTGCTGGCGGTTTGTGCGCTCACGCCGGCCGCGCGCGCCAGCTCGCCGGCCGGAAGCGCGCCCGCATCATACAGCGCCATCAGCATCGCCGCCCGCGTGGGATCGCCAATCAGGAATGCGGCAGAAGCAATTTTCGGTTGACCATGCATACGCAGGCTCCAACAAGCGGGATCCACAATATAGCCCGAAGTGATGACGACATGCTTCGACACACGTCGAAGCATTCGATAACGCGGCCCCCTACACTGGAAGCCGGATCAACCCAGGCTTGAGGACCGATCATGAGCACTCGGCGCTATCTCTGCACGCCACGCCGGCACCCGCAACACCCTGCGCACTCGACGCATCAAGGCTGTAAATGACACACCGCCACTCGACCATGCAACGCGCGGTGCTGGCCGCAACCAGCCTGAGCTACGTCATCGTGATCCTCGATACGTCCATCGTCAACGTCGCCCTGGCGCGGATTGCACTGGCACTGCACACCCAAGTCGCCGGCCTGCAATGGGTCACCAATGCCTATACCTTGAGCTTTGCCTGTCTACTATTGACGGGCGGCATGCTGGGCGACCGCTGCGGCGCACGGCGGGTCTATCTCGCCGGGCTACTGGTGTTCACCCTGGCCTCGGCACTGTGCGGCATGGCACCGACCCTGAGCTGCCTGATCCTGGCGCGGATCCTGCAGGGTATCGGTTCGGCCATGCTGGTGCCATGCTCCCTGACCTTGATCAAGCATGCATTCGCCGCTCCCGCCGAACGTGCCGGTGCAATTGGAGTATGGGCCGGTTGCGGCGGTGCCGCCATGGCTGCCGGTCCGCTGCTGGGCGGGGTGCTGGTGCAACTGTTTGGCTGGCGCAGCATCTTTTTGGCGAATCTGCCGCTTGGCTTGATCGCAGCATGGTTAACCTGGCGCATCCGGCATGTGGAATTTGATCTGCCGTCGGCGCCGCGCCAGCGTCTCGATCTGGCTGGCCAATCAAGCTTGGCAGTCGCTCTGGGCAGCTTGATCGGCAGCTTGGTCGAAGCACCGGCCTTGGGTTGGACCGCGCCGCCGATACTGGCTGGATTGGCCGTGAGTCTGCTTGGCGTCACCTTATTTCTGCGGCTCGAAAGCCAACGGCCCCACGCCATGGTTCCGCTATGGTTATTCAACAGCGGCCCCTTCAACGGGTCGGCCATTGTTTCCATGGCGTCAGCGTTGACCTTTTATGGTCTGGTTTTTGTCTTGAGTCTTGACTACCAGCAAGTGCGAGGTTTTTCCTCCCTGGATACCGGCTTGGCATTCCTGCCCCTGACCGCGACGGTCGCGGCGGGCAGCATGTTATCCAATCGACTGGTCAAGGCTTGCGGCACACGGCGGCTGGTAACCGCTGCTCTGGCGGGTTATGGGGTCGGCTTCCTGGGTTTGCTGGGCAGCCTCAGGTTTGCGCCGACCGCACCCTATTGGCTGACGGCGTTGCCCATGCTGGCGATCGGTCTTTCTGCAGGACTGATCACCCCGGCAGCGACTGCCACCATGATGGCGGCCATTGGAAAAGATCGCGCCGGGGTTGCGGCCGGAGTGCTAAATGCCGCCAGGCAAACCGGCGCCGCCTTGGGTGTAGCCGTGTTCGGCGCCCTGCTGACAGTCCGCCCTTATTTCGCTGCGGGCCTGCACGCGGCGTTATGGCTGGCTACGGCGGTATCGTTAGCGGCAGCAATCGCTTGGCAATTCGCCCTCGCGCCAACGAGCGCCGCCGCGGAGCAGGTGGGGCGCGATACTGCGTAATGCTGGATCAAGCCGCTGGATCAAGCCGCTGGATCAAAGCGCGGGAGCGCGGCAACAGCCCGAAGTAAGCGTATTTTTTCGGCGCGCGCTAAGGCTACGGCTGCGGCCGCGAAATATGACCGACTTCGTAGTGTTGAGCCAGCGGCGAGGATGGGCCTGGCGGCAAATCTCGCCACAGTCGGAAGCGCACCAGCGTCCAGGTCGTCGGTTCAAATCCGGCAACCGCATTCAAGACCCCGGGGTCGCTGACGGCTTGTTCGGCCCAGGCGACTTCTTGCAGACGCAATTCGGCCAGTGAAGTATGGGGTGGGATAGTCATCAGCTCACGCGTGGCATAACGCGCCGTGCCGCTGCCTTCGGTCTGCTCGGCTTGCTCGACTGACCAGACTGACCAGGTCTTGATTACCGGCCAGCCAAATGCTTGCGTCAGCGCGACAAAACCCGCGCTACACAGAAATTGATTCATCGCCTGAGCATCTTGCCAGACATAGAACGGCGCATACAGATTGTCCTGCGTGCCGAGACGCGGTTGATTCCGATCCGCACTCAAATAGGCCTTGAAAATCAAACCCGGGAAATTGTCGAGCAAATGCCCTTTGTCAGCGATGCGGCGGCGGATAATCGCCATCTCGTAATCTGCCGGCAGGACAAAGCTATATTGCATGGCAAGCATGGCTGGCCCCTCGATTTTCTTGATTAAAATTCAAGCCGCACGATGTGTCGGATGATGAGCCGGATCAAGCGGCATCGCGGGGTTGAGCGTACCCGCGCTAAACGACCACTCGTCGGCCTGAGTGGTGTTGATCACCACCATCACATCTTCCGGCCGCAAACCCGGCGCTAGCGCGAGCAAATCGACCAGGCGTCGATAGAACGCCTGCTTGACCGAGGTCGAACGCACTCTCCCGGCAGTAATGGCAATCAGCACAAAATCGTCGGAACGCGGGCCGCCCAGATAATGCGCGTCAAAGATCAATTCGCCTTTTTCGTGCTGGTGGATGGCTTGAAAACGGTCGGTCGCCGGTACCTCGAAAGCCTCCACCAAAGCGCGATGCAAGCTATTCGACAGCGCCTGCAGATAGTCGGGCGGCCGGCCCTTGTGTAAGGAGATGCGTGAAAACGGCATGGATAATGC